>Ga0208764_10001099_pt1 | contig 17616 bp, 16 predicted proteins | sample ETNtaG_18_FD_185762 | JGI IMG/M metagenome (GOLD analysis project Ga0208764, IMG submission 185762) | Marine microbial and viral communities from oxygen minimum zone, Eastern Pacific Ocean - ETNP201302SV91 (SPAdes) (version 2) | ecosystem: Environmental > Aquatic > Marine > Oceanic ... | reverse complement strand
GTTGAGGCTCGCTTAACAATTCTGTTGGCTTAAATTCTGATTCCATAAAAATAATTATATAGAATATCTTTTAGTATTAAAAAAAACGGCTGCAATGCAGCCGTTTTCCTTCCCGAAATTAATTTACTCTTCTGAGGTAGCAGCATCAAGTCTCACATTTTTTGCGCTATATAGTCTAGGCATATTACAATTTAGTATACCTTCTGGCATTTCACCTGCTCGTGCAGAGTTCATGCGATCATCTCTATATTTTCCAAAAGCTTCTGCAGATTCAAAACCCATAGCCAGATAAAAATCCCCTTCAAACGAAGTAGGAGTTCCTGGTCCCGGCCACCACCTATAAACTCCGCCATTAAATCCTATGCCATCTAACCAAGCATTCCATCTATCATCATCTGCCGCCAGGTCATTGCCTGTCTTGCCTTCTTGTATAGAACAAGTTGATACAGACATATAGCTATTTGAACCTTCTTCAAAATTCATTTTAGATTGCCTAGCTTGAACAACAGTGAATAAAGATTGACTGCAATCAGTTACAGCTTCCCATTGGGAACCTATTTTCTCTGCTCCCCCTCCATTTACCCAATCATCTTGAACTTTTCCCATGTCTGTTCCATTAAAGGTGTAACCAGTCCATGCGAAATCAAAAGGAAAATCTGTTTTGGAAGCATAAGCAGCAGTAAGAACCCAGGCATTATAAGGAGCAGAAAAATTTTCATCTCCATAATCCTTCCATTTCTGAATAACCTTGTTTGCATCGTCCATATCTTTACCTTCAACAAAGCTACACTGCAGGCCTTCCATTGTAAAAGTCGGAGGATAGTGATTATCTGCATAAGTTAAAGCACTAAAAGAAAGTGCTAAAGCTATTGATATATTTTTTATTATTTTCATTTTTTCTCCCTAATTATTAGTGCTTCCTATCTTATATGATAAATAAGAAATTTTCTCTAAGAAAAACGCAGATTTATTTAATCTTTCTTCGTAGGAAGAAATAAACTTTTAAAGAATTTTAAAGAATTGTTTTCTTTTAAATTTATCTTATCTAAATAATCATACAATTCATCTAAAGAACCTCTATCTTTAAACAAGTCATTTCTAGTATGACTCTCTTCATTAGGATCTAGCTCTTTAATAACCCTGGCTGGGTTTCCGCCAACGATTACGTTTTTTGGGACGCTTTTAACTACAACAGCTCCCGCTGCTACTATGCTATTTTCTCCTATTGTCACCCCTTTACCCACCACAGCTCTATCTCCTATCCAAACATTATTCTTGAGCTCTATTGGTTTAGTGTTTCCTACCGGCTCAGATCTTTTATAAATACCATGCCAATCAGCATCTGAAATATAAGCAGAATTTGCAAACATACAACCGTTACCTATCTTTATCTCATTAGCTGCAGCTATTCTTACTCCTGGGGTAAATAAACAGTTATCTCCTGCTATTATCTTTCCATCAAATTCACCTAAATTCCATGTTGTAAGTCTTATATAACTATCTGAGGTGGCTACGAAAGTTGCATTCTTGCCAACATTCACTCCGGAACCAAATACATGTAGATATTTAGCTCCCATATAAACAGGACGATCTCCTAAAGACTCGAATTGTGGTTCTATATGATATTTACCATATAAGTCTACTAGACGAGACATTGCTCGTTTTAGCCAATATGGTCTGTTGTCTTGTCTGATAAATTTTTCTCAATTTCAGTAAATACATACATGATAGAATAGCTAGTATCCATGCAACAAGCCCTTCATAGATTTTTTAGAATTTTTCTTTCTAATAAATCCCTTTCTGAATTGAACGAATTCGTTTCTCTGGGTTTTCCAATGCTGCTCTCTCAAGTTGCACTTCAGCTAATAGGTTTTAACGCAGTAATTCAATCAGGTAATTATTCAAAAGAAGTTTTAGCAGGAATACTGATGGCGAATGCAATATGGTTTCCTATATTTTTGAGCTTGGGAGGGTTAATATTTTTCGTAACACCAATGGTCGCTCAACTGTATGGTGCTAAAAAACTAGACCAAATTGGACCTCTAATTAGACAGGCTTACTGGCTCATTATTCCCATAATAATAATAGGAATGACAGTTTTATTTCTGGCTCCAAAGGTCCTAGGACTCATAGGAATTAGTGAAGAAATAAGATTCCATGCAGAAGAGTATCTAGTAACTTTTACATTTGCTATTCCTGCTATTCTCTTAGCTCAACCCTTGAGATCTCTAACTGAAGGCATAAAAAAACCTTTGCCAGTGACTTTGACTAACTTTTTAATGCTTCTAATGGCAATTTTAGGAAATTATTTATTTATATTTGGGAATTGGGGTTTCCCAGAAATGGGGGCTAGAGGGTCTGGTCTTTCAGCGATAATAGGCACATGGACATCATTCTTTGTTCTTTTAATATATATAAAAACTTCAAAAGCATACCAACCAACAGAGTTTTTTAAAGAAACTAACCTCCCTTCTATTTCTACCATAAAGGAGATCCTAAGTGGTGGTCTTCCTATGGGAATCTCTAACTTTATTGAATTAAGTATGTTTAGTGGAGCTACTCTAATTTTAGGAAGATTAGGAGCAGATGTAGTGTCTGCGCATGGAATTGCCTTGAATATAGGAGGTTTACTATTCATGGTTCCTCTTAGTGTAGGAATGGCTTCTTCAGTTATTGTTGGAAACAAAATAGGAGCAAGAGACTTTAGAGGTGCAAGATATAGCTCCTTCTACAGTCTTAAATTTGGATGTTCTCTTGCTTTCTTTAATATGATGATTCTTCTAACCGCATCAGAATTCCTTGTAAGCATTATCAATCAAGATCCGAAAGTAATAGAAATAGCCGTTTTACTTCTTATGTTTGCTGCTTTCTTTCAAGTAGCTGATGCATTAGTTATAGGAGCACAAGGAAGTTTGAGGGGCTATAAAGTTACCATAGCTCCTATGTTAATTATGCTTATCTCTTTTTGGTTATTGGCAATGCCATTTGGGTATAGCTTAGCAGTTACTGATTTCTGGAATATACAATTAGGAGCTCCGGGGATGTGGACAGGGATGTGCGTTGGCTTGTTTGTTTGTGCAGGTCTTATGGTGTGGCGGATGAACCATATAACTTCGAGAGTGATTGAATTAGAAAGACAAGGAATTCCCTTTGAAAAAATGTCATTAGATCCTAAATTAAATGTAAGAACATTGGCTGGTGGAATGATTTTCCTTGTAGGGTTTGCATTGATAATTAGATATACCTTAATTTAATGAAAGTAGATGCTATTGGCCTTTTATGCCCAGAACCCATAATGATGCTCCACAAAGCTATTAATAAATCTTCTTCTGGAGATATTATAGAACTAAAAGTTACAGATCCTTCAGCGGAAAGAGATGTAGAAAAATTCTGTAGCTTTCTAGGTCATGAGCTACTTGATAAAAAAAGAAAAGGTAATCAAATAGACTTCAAGATAAAGAAAAAAATAGATAATTAGTCTAAAATAATAAAAAATATAATAAAAAATATGTCACAAATGAATAAAAGATGGGTATTAGCAAAACGCCCAGAGGGAATGCCTCAAGATGATTGTTGGAATCTCATAGATACTCAAGTTCCGGTAATCGAAGAAGGATCAATTTTAATTAAAGTTTTATATCTTTCTATAGATCCATATATGAGAGGAAGAATGAATGATGCTAAATCTTATGCGGATCCAATACAAATCGGTGAGGTGATGACGGGTGAAAGCGTTGGCATTGTAGTAGAAAGTAAATCAGATAACTTTACAGTTGGTGATTATGTATGTGCTCACAAAGGATGGCAAAGCTATATTGCTGCTAATGGAGATGACCCTCAACTTTTTAAAGCAGATTCTTCGATAGTTCCTCTTTCAACCTATTTGGGTACTGTTGGTATGCCGGGAAGAACAGCTTATTTTGGATTACTTAGAGTTGGCATGCCCAAAATTGGTGAAACAGTTGTTGTGTCTGCAGCTTCTGGAGCAGTAGGTAGTGTTGTAGGACAGATGGCAAAAATACTTGGCTGTAAAGCAGTTGGCATTGCCGGGGGAGAAGAGAAATGTAGTTATGTAATAAATGAGCTTGGATTTGATGCTTGCGTAGATTACAAAGCTGGTAACCTAAATGAAGATCTTGAAAAAGCCTGTCCTGAAGGAATAGACATCTATTTTGAAAACGTTGGTGGAGAAGTATCTAAAGCAGTAGCTCCTCTATTAAATCCTGGCGCTAGAATTCCAATTTGTGGATTTATATCACATTACAATTCAACAGATATGGCAAATGAAGAAACTCCTTTTCATGTATTTGGTGCTCTAGATCCAATACCTGAACATAGATTTTTTGTTGTAACAGAATGGTTTAATGAATGGAAAGATGCCACTTCTGAATTATCAAATTGGATTAATGAAGGAAAAATAAAATACAGAGAAATATTACTGAAGGAATAGAGAACGCTCCACAGGCTCTAAGAGATGTCCTCTCAGGAAAGAACTTTGGTAAGCAAGTTGTTAAAATTGCTGATGAATAGCTACCTAAATTAAATCTTTCTATCTGGGGAGAGAGAAATAGATCATATCTTAAAATCCAAAAAAGCATTTTCTTCTTGGAGAAATGTTCCTGCACCAGTCCGCGGTGAATTAATAAGAAAATTTGGAGAGGCCCTCAGACTTAGAAAAGAGGAAGTGGCCATCCAAATTACCAATGAAGCCAAAAAAATAATTTCTGAATCTGAAGGAGAAGTTCAGGAAGTCATAGATATGTGTGACTTCGCTACTGGTTTAAGTAGACAACTTTATGGTCTAACTATGCCCAGTGAAAGACCTGAACATCGGCTACAAGAAATATGGCAACCTTTAGGGGTCATTGGATGTATAACGGCCTTTAATTTTCCAGTGGCCGTATTTGGATGGAATTTTTGTCTAGGAGCTGTATGTGGTAATTCTATTATCTGGAAGCCAAGCCCTCACACAGAAGGATGTGCAGAATTAATTAAACAAATATGGGATGAAGTTGCTGGAGAATATAAAGATCTAATATTGATTCTTAAAGGAGGAAATGAAAAAGCTGAAATGTTAGCTAAAGAAGAGGAAATTTCATTGCTTTCAGCAACAGGGAGTTGTGAAATGGGCAAAGCCCTGGCGCCTCTTGTTGCTAAAAGATTAGGAAGAAGTCTCTTAGAATTAGGAGGAAATAATGCTGCAATAGTCTGCCCATCTGCTGATTTAGATTTAACAACTAAAGCTGTGACTTTTTCTGCTGCAGGAACAACTGGACAAAGGTGTACAACACTTCGAAGACTTTTTGTTCATGAAGGCATATACGAAGAAACGGTAAATAGACTAAAAATCTCTCTTGGTAATCTCAAGATAGGAAACCCTCTAGACAGAGCTAATCAAGTAGGTCCATTAATTTCTGAACAAAGTTTTATAAAAATGCAAGACACCCTCCTCTCGTGCAAAGCAAATGCAAAAAATATCTCTGGGGGTGAAAAATTAGATATAGAAAATGAATTCTATGTAAAACCTGCTTTAGTTGAAGTAGATAGCCATATTACAGAAATGAATGAAGAAACTTTTGCGCCCATACTTTATGTAATGCCTTACGCAGACTTACGAGAAGCAATAAAACTTCAAAATTCAGTAAAACAAGGCCTTAGTAGCTCTATATTTACTAATGACCTTAGAGAATCAGAATTATTCCTAGGACCTGAAGGCTCTGACTGTGGAATAGCAAACGTGAATATAGGAACAAGTGGAGCTGAAATAGGAGGGGCTTTTGGAGGCGAGAAAGAAACTGGAGGGGGAAGAGAATCAGGCTCTGATTCATGGAAAGCCTATATGCGCAGAACAACAGCTACTTTAAATTATGGATCTGAACTCCCATTAGCTCAAGGCGTAGAATTTGATGGAAGCTAAGGTTGCAATAATAGGAAGTGGCAACATCGGTTGGGCCATAAATAAACTATTAAAAGATGACTATGAAGTAAAAAGTGGAGACATTAAAGATGGGTTGGATGCAAACTCTAAAGATCAAGTAAAAGATTTCTTAAAAGATCAATCTGCTGTCATCTCAGCAGGACCATATGCGGTAAATAAAAACATTGCTGATGTAGCGGCCGATATAGGGATAGGATATTTTGATCTAACTGAAGATGTATCAACAACAGAATATGTTAAATCAAAAAAAACTGATTCGATGTTAATTCCTCAATGCGGCTTAGCTCCTGGAGCTATTAATATATGTGCAGCTGAAATGATTACAGAATTCGATGAAGTGAATGAGGTTTTAATGAGAGTGGGAGCTCTTCCCAAGTACACAACCAACGAAATGAGCTACTACTTAAGTTGGTCTACCAATGGCCTAATTAACGAGTACTGCAATGAAGCCGATGTGATTTATGAGGGTAAAAAGCAAAAGGTAATGCCTTTAGAAGGAATGGAAAAATTAATCATAGAAGGTAAAAGTTATGAAGCATTCAACACCAGCGGAGGATGCGCAACCATGTGTGATACTTATGAAGGAAAAGTTGAAAATCTAACCTACAAAACAATTCGTTATCCTGGACATCAGGCTCATATGAAATTCCTATTTAACGATCTGCATTTAAAAAGGAACAGAGAATCACTAGAGAAGCTTTTTGATAAAGAAGTACCAAGGACGACCAATGATGTGGTTATATTTTTTGTAAAAGTCATAGGAAAATTGGAAGGAGTTCTTCAAGAAAAAACTTTCTGTAGAAAAATAGAAGGAAACTCAACCTTCAGTGCTATTCAGTTAACAACAGCATCTGGGGTGTGTGGCTTATTAGAAATGTACTTGAACAAGAAAATTTTTGGATCAGGCTTTGTCTCTCAAGAGTCCATTAGTTGGAAAGAATTTCTAAATACTAAATATGGAAGTATTTATGCCTAATCTACCAACCAGTTAATTCTTTAAGGCCCTTTCCTATTTCAGCAGGGCTTTTAACAGTATGTACTCCAGCTGATTCAAGGGCTTTAAATTTATCTTCAGCAGTCCCCTTTCCTCCTGCAATAATGGCTCCAGCATGCCCCATTCTTTTTCCTGATGGAGCAGTAACACCTGCTATGTAAGACACTACCGGTTTTGAAACATTATCTTTTATGTATTGAGCGGCTGCTTCTTCTGCTGTTCCTCCTATCTCGCCTACCATAACGATTGCTTCTGTCTGCTCGTCATTCTGGAACATCTCGAGGACATCAGTAAAACTAGTTCCTGGTATTGGATCTCCACCTATTCCAACGCAGCTGCTCTGACCAAAACCTTGATCAGTAGTTTGTTTAACAGCCTCATAAGTAAGTGTGCCAGATCTAGATATTACTCCTACTTTTCCTGGCATATGTATAGAAGCCGGCATAATACCCATCTTGCTCTTTCCTGGAGTAATTATTCCTGGGCAATTAGGGCCAATTAACCTTACTCCCATTTCATCACATCTATACTTTACTTCTATCATATCGATAGTTGGTATGCCTTCTGTAATGCACACAATCAGTTTTATTCCTGACTCTGCCGATTCAAGAATAGAAGATTTACAGAATCTTGCAGGTACGAAAATAAGACTAGCCTCAGCTTCTGTTTCTTTAACAGCCTCATTTACAGAATCAAAGACAGGTAAATCTAAGTGAGTTTGACCTCCTTTTCCTGGTGTAACGCCACCGACTAAATTAGTACCATAATCAATGCATTGCTCACTGTGCTGTGTAGCTTGAGATCCTGTAAAACCCTGACAAATAACTTTTGTATTCTCATCAATCAAAATACTCATACTTAACTCCTTTTAGAAACCTCGACTACTTTTGATGCAGCTTCTTCAAGACTGTTTGCTCCAATGATGTTTAAGCCGCTTTCATCTAACTTCTGTGTGCCTAATTCTGCTTGATTTCCTTCTAATCGAACTACTACTGGAACATTAATTTCCATTTGGCTTACGGCCTCTATTACGCCATCTGCTATAACGTCACATCTGACTATTCCACCAAAAATATTAATCAGCACGGCTTTTACATTATCATCTGAAAGAATTATCTTAAAAGCTTCCGAGACTCTTTTTGCATCTACAGTTCCGCCTACATCTAAGAAGTTAGCTGGATCACCTCCATAAAGTTTTATTATGTCCATGGTTCCCATAGCAAGTCCGGCACCATTAACCATACAACCTATGTTTCCGTCCAAAGCTACATAATTGAGATCCCATCTAGAAGCCTCAACCTCTCTGGCATCTTCTTGAGATTCATCATTTATTTTTTGTAACTCTTCTTGTCTATACAAAGCATTCGAATCTAAGTTTATTTTTGCATCCAAACAGATTAATTTTTTCTCCGAATTAATTACAAGAGGGTTAATTTCCAAGAGTGATAAATCCTTCTCTAGAAATAGTTTTGAAAGCTTTAAAAATAAATCTACAAATTCTTCTGTTTGGCTCTCACTTAGATTTAGATTTTCAGCTAAATAAACAGCTTGGTCTTTATTGGCTCCGCTAATAGGGTCTATAGGTGTTTTGAAGATCTTTTCAGGGGTTTTTTCTGCAACTTCTTCAATATTAACCCCACCCTCTTCTGAAGCCATGAAAACTAACCTTTGAGATTCTCTATCAATCACTGCTCCCAAATACAATTCGTTTTCTATGTCTGTGCAGGTTTCTACTAATATCTTAGAAACTGGCTGCCCATTTTCATCTGTCTGATAAGTTACCAAATTTTTTCCTAACCATTCATTCGCAAATTCAGAAGCTTCTTTAGGGGAATCAATAAGTTTTACTCCTCCTGCCTTCCCTCTGCCTCCAGCATGCACTTGTGCCTTGACTACCCATTTATTGCCGCCTATTGAGTTCGCTGCTGCTTCAGCTTCTTCTGGGCTATCTACTGCTTTCCCTATAGAAACTGGTATTTGATATTCTCTGAATAATTCTTTTGCTTGATACTCATGTAAATTCATTTTTTTCTTTTCCTATTGCTTATATGAATAGCTTTACTATTTATAAGCGAAGCTGCTTCCTTAATTGCTTCTGATGTAGTCGGATGACTAAAGATCAATGATCCAAATGCTTCAGCTGACAATTCCGTTTTAATTGCAATTATAGCTTGTTGAATAAGCTCTGATGCATTAGACCCTATTATATGAACCCCCAATATAGAATCCTTTGATCTATCTACGACCATTTTTACAAAACCTTGCTTTTCATTGTTAGCTAAACTTCTTCCGTTAAGAGAAAAAGGGAAACTTGCCACCTCATAATCAATATTTATTTCTTCTACCCGTGCTTCGTTCATGCCAACCCAAGCTATTTCTGGATGGGTGTATATTACATAAGGAATCAAGTCATAATCTAATCGAGTGTTAAGTCCAGCTATATTCTCAGCAACCATAACTCCTTCCTCGGAGGCTTTATGTGCTAATTTAGGTCCTCTTACTGCATCTCCAATAGCATACATACCTGTCAAATTAGTTTCACATAATGAATTAACCTTAATAGAACCATTAGAATCTATTTCTAAGTTAATATCTTCGTCTAATAAATTTTCCAAGTAAGGAACCCGCCCAGCAGCAATAATCAATTTATCAGCCTCTATGCTTTCTTCTCCAAACTTAATTTGAACTTTATCTTTACTTTTTTTAACAGATTCAATCTTTGTACCTAATTTAATATCCAGGCCTTGGTCTTTAAATATTTTCAAAGCCTCTTTAGACACCTGAACATCGGCTTGAGGCAGAAGCTCCTCCATTTCTTCTAAAATAGTTACTTTCGATCCTAGTCTGGACCAAATACTTCCAATTTCAAGACCAATTGCTCCTGACCCAATTATGACTAGTTCATGAGAAACTTGATCTAAATTTAGAGCTTCTTTAGATGTAATGATGTTTTTTTTATCTGAAGGAGCAACATCTAACTCTACAGGTTTAGAACCTGTTGCTAAAATCACGTTATCGGCAGAAATTTTAGATAAGCTTCCTTGTTCATCAGTTATCTCAATACAAAGATCTTTTTTTACCGTGGCAAAGCCTCTGATGCTCTTCACTTTATTCAATTTAAATAAGCCTGCAACTCCTTTCGTTAAATCACTAACTACGCTCTCTTTCCTTGTTAGCATCTGATTAAGATCTAAAGAAATATCATTTAGATTTATTCCATGAGTTGAAGCATGATTTAAAACTTTATGGTATTCATATGAACTATCAAGCAAGGCTTTTGATGGTATGCAACCTACATTTAGACAAGTTCCTCCGAAAATAGGAGATTGATCTGTTCCACACTTTTCAATACAAATTACAGATTTACCAAGTTGGCCACTTCTTATAGCAGCTGAATAACCTCCAGGACCAGAACCTATGACAGCTACATCATAGTGATCAGACATTAATTAACCTCACGAACTTTAATTTTTTCTAGTTAATAACTTATTTCTTATATTAGAAATAGCCTCTGTAGGATTTAGTCCTTTAGGACAAACTGATACGCAATTCATAATGCCATGACATCTGTAAAGACTAAATGCATCTTCTAAATCATCAAGTCTTTCTTCTGTAGCCTCATCCCTAGAATCTGCTATAAATCTCCAAGATTGGAGTAAAGCTGCTGGGCCTAAGAATTTATCTGGGTTCCACCAAAAAGAAGGGCAAGACGTGGAGCAACAACCACAAAGAATACACTCATATAAGCCATCTAGTTCTTCTCTCTCCTCAGGGGTTTGTGATCTTTCTATCTCTGGAGCTGCACTTTTAGTAATTAGATAAGGCTGAACTTTCTCTAGCTGATCAAAAAACTGCTTCATATCTACAATAAGATCTCTTATAACTGGCAAACCTGGCATAGGTCTGAGGGTAAGCTTGTCTTTTTTTACAACTTCAGATAAAGGAGTTATGCAGGCAAGTCCATTCTTTCCATTTATATTCATTCCATCGGAACCACAAACTCCTTCTCTGCAAGATCTTCTGAAAGACAGTGAAGGTTCTATTTCTTTAGCTAAATGAAGAGCATCTAAAACCATAAGGTCTTTATTTGCTGGAACTTCTATTTCAATAGACTGCATATATGGTTTTTTATCTTGGTTTGGATCAAACCTATAAATACTAAGTTTAACTAGCTTTATTTCTTCTAAAGGTATGGCTGCACTCATTAGTATGTCCTTTCAATAGGTTGAAAAGCTTGAACCTGTTTAGGTTTAAAATTGACTTCTCTTTTACTTACTGATTTATCTTCCGAAAAATAAATTGAGTGTTTAAGCCATTCTTCATCATCTCTATCAGGATAATCATCTCTAGCATGAGCTCCCCTACTTTCTTTTCTCTCATTAGCTGTAATAGCAGTTGCCTCTGCAACTTCAAAAAGGTTCTGAGCCTCAAAGGCCTCTATTCGGGAAGTATTAAAAGTTGCAGACTTATCTTCTAGGTATAGATTCTCAATCTGTTCTCTAGCTTGCTCCAATTCTTTTATCCCATTCTCCATAAGATCTCCTCTCCTGAAAACACCAAAATTCATTTGCATGTTATCTTGCATGGCTTTCTTTATTTTGTGTGCTTGATATCCTTCTTTAGATTGATTTAATTTGTTCAATCTAGAAAGAGCCTTATCTATATCAGAATCTGAAGCTTCCATTAAATCTACCCCTTGTTTAATCGTGTCTTCTATGAAAATACCTGCAGCTCTACCAAAAACAACCAAATCTAATAGAGAATTTCCTCCCAATCTATTGCCTCCATGAACAGAAACACAAGCCACCTCTCCTGCTGCATATAAACCTTCTACTATTGAATCTTTACCTGATTTAGTTGATATCACTTGCCCATGAACATTGGTAGGTATACCTCCCATCATGTAATGACAAGTAGGTACAACTGGAATAGGTTCTACTGCAGGATCCACTCCAGCAAAGGTTTTAGACAATTCTGTTATGCCCGGTAATCTCTTGTGAACAACTCCTGGTCCTAAATGGTCTAATCTTAATTTTATGTGGTCAGAATCAGGACCCCAACCCCTTCCTTCTATAATTTCTAGTGCCATGGATCTTGCAACAACATCTCTGCTTGCTAGGTCTTTGGCATTAGGGGCATATCTCTCCATAAATCTTTCGCCATCCTTGTTTATTAAATATCCTCCCTCTCCTCTGCATCCTTCTGTAACTAAAGTTCCGGCACCATAGATACCCGTAGGGTGAAACTGCCACATTTCTATATCTTGAACGGGAAAGCCTGCTCTTAAGGCCATTCCAATTCCATCACCTGAATTAATTAAAGCATTAGTGGTAGAAGCATATATTCTTCCCGCTCCGCCGGTGGCAAGGACTGTTGCTTTAGATTTAACATAAAATATCTCGCCTGACTCTATTTCAAAGGCTATAACTCCCACAACTACATTGTTAGCATTAAGAACTAAGTCTATTGCGAACCATTCATTTAAGAAATTAGTGCCTGCTTTTAAATTAGCCTGATAAAGGGTATGTAGCAAACTATGACCTGTTCTGTCTGCTGCTGCACAGGTTCTGGATGCCTGACCTCCCTTTCCATAATCTTTTGATTGTCCACCAAATGGTCTTTGATAAATTCTTCCTTCATCTGTTCTAGAAAAAGGCATGCCCATATGCTCTAGTTCAAAAATTGCCTTGGGACCCTCTTGGCACATATACTCAATTGCATCTTGATCTCCAATATAGTCAGACCCTTTAACAGTATCAAACATATGCCATCTCCAATCATCTTCAGGGTCATCACTAGCGATAGCACAGGTTATTCCTCCTTGTGCAGAAACTGTATGCGATCTAGTTGGAAAAACTTTTGAGATTACTGCTGTATTTAAACCAGATTCAGCTAATTGAAGAGAAGCTCTCATTCCTGCACCGCCACCTCCAATAATAATACCGTCAAATTCTTTAACGGGAAGATCTGAGCCTTTTATGATTTCATCTACCTTCATATTCCTTCACCAAATAATAATTGCTGACCATAAAAATACTACGCAAATAATTAAGCCGCATATTAACCTAAAAATTATATTTAGTGGCTTACCCAAAAAAGAAATCTTATGACTTGCATAACTAAAGAATCTTGAAGAAAGGTAATCACTCCCTATTGCCCAAGTTCCTAGCCAGGTATGCAAAGCAAAGCAAAGTAAAAACAATATGGTTGATGCTTTCATTAGAGGATTACTCATTAATGAGCTCCAAGTAAAATAATCAACCGGACTATTCTTTATAAAAAAACCAGTTAAATAAAGCATATAAGCTAGTAAAATTAAAGAGCTCAACCTTATAAGCAAAAAATCTATTGTTCCTTTACCTAATTTCATTAAAACCAAAATAAAACAATAAATAAAACATAAAATAATAAAAATAAAGCCATGGTAGACCAAGACATAATCTTAGTTGAAGACAGTGTTTCTCCTACACCAAAGAATTCATTCAGTAGTTTTTTTATACCTACCAAAGAATGGTAGACAATGAGTAAAACCAGTAATGAGGTTATTAATTTTATTGAGATATTTGAATGAACATCTTCAATTAAAGACAGATAAGAACTTTCTGAACCCAATGATCTATCTAAAAACCAAACCAACAATGGAAAGGTAAAGAATAAGACAAAACCTGTAATTCTATGAAGAATAGAGACAACACCTGTTATTGGTAACTTTACTTGCAGTAAATTTATAAAAACTGGTCTAGTATCTTTTTTACTCACTTATTAAAAAATTTAGAAATATTGGGTGTTTGTACTTATTAATTATAATTCTGGTAATAACCGATTGCTATAGTTTCATTAAATATATCTTTTTAAAAATAGAACCAAAATAAAGATTAATAGGAAAATAGGTATACATACTAGATAAGGTAAGTTGGGAGATACCTCATATAAAAAACCACTCATAAGAGGACCTATGGCAAACCCCAAACCAGGAGCTACCATTGCTATTCCTACTGCTTCTCCTTGATTTGATGAACCAGCATTAAGTGAGGCTGTTGCAGTGTAACCAGAAGAAGCTAAGCCCATAGCAATTCCCAAAAATGACATGCCCAAAACAAAATAGATAAAACTAGGAGACATAACTATTGATAGAACTCCTAATATAAAAAATGGAATAGAAATTAAAACAAAATTAATAGGAATCATTTTGGATTTTTGGATGAATGATAACTGAACAATAATTGAAAAAAGACCCAATAAACCAAATGCAATTCCTTGTCTTTCTTGGGTTATTAAAGTGGTGAAATTAAATTTATCCTGAATGTAAAATGCCGCTACTGTCATGGTAGAAGAAAAGCAAATAAATATTAGTACGCCAATTCCAACTAAAATAAACAGTTTAGAATCATATGCCAGCTTTTGTGCTCTTTCTTCTGTAACTCCTTTTTCTAAAGTCTCTGGAAGATAAAAGTAAACCATTAACATGGCTAAAAGAGACAATAGAGACATAATTAAAACAGGGATTAACCTTCCATAGGGTTCAAGATAGCTAGGAAATATACTTGTATTTGCTATTAAGAAGGCTATAAAACCAACCATAATAGGAGCAAATATAGTTCCTAAGTTATTGGCTGCTCCATATTGACCCATTCCAGCCGATCTCTCTTCTTCGGTTGTTATGTCAGCTATATAAGCTCCTGCTGCAGGCCTAGAAGCAGCACCTACTGCTGAATTCAATATTCTAGTTAAAAGAAAGAATAAAATAAGATTTGTTGTCATCAGAATGCCTATCATTCCTAGATAAGCTACTAAGATAAATAATAAAGAAGAAATTACATACCCAATAAATCCAATCATCAAAACAAACTTTCTTCCTTTTCTATCACTCATACGCCCCCAATAAGGGGTAGTAATAAGAAACATGAAAGCAGAGATAGATACAAAAGTAGTAATAAGCTTAACGCTAAAGCCTAATTCCCTACCTATTAGAGGCATTACTTGAGCATAGACACTCTGGCCCATGCTAACAAATATGACTGCGACCAATAAAACATAGATGAAATTACTTTTATCTTCTTTTTGATTAATTTCTATTCTCTTTCTGTTGTCTGATTATAAAAGCATATTCCATTGCTACTTCTTCTAAGCTAGCAAACCTGCCGCTTACTCCACCGTGCCCCGCAGACATATTAACTTTCATTAGGATTGGGTTGCTCGAAGTAGTGAAATCTCTTAATTTTGCTACGTATTTTGCCGGCTCATAATATTGGACCTGTGAATCCCATAATCCTGTAGTTACTAAAACAGAAGGGTAGTTGTTGGACGAAATATTGTCATAAGGAGAGTATCTCATTATGTAATCATATTGCTTCTTTATAGAGGGATTGCCCCATTCATTATATTCTCCAGTTGTTAGAGGTATTGAGGGATCTGACATAGTTGTTACTACATCCACAAAAGGAACATTAGAAATTATTGCTTTATAAAGCTCAGGTTCAAAATTTATAACAGCCCCCATAAGAAGACCTCCTGCACTTCCGCCAGCAGCAAATAAGTTATCTTTATCTACTAACCTTCTATTTATTAAGCCCTTAGTAACATCAATGAAGTCATAAAAAGTATTTAATTTATTAAACATCTTTCCGTCCTCATACCAATCCCTTCCCATCTCTTGCCCACCTCTTACATGAGCAATTGCAAAAACATATCCTCTATCAAGAAGAGATAGTCTGGTTGAACTAAATCCAGCATCCATTGAATTGCCATAAGATCCATAACCATAAATAAATAAAGGATTCTTACCTTTTTTATATGTCGCTTTCTTGTATATCAAGGAAACAGGAATGTAAGTTTTACCATCTCGACTTTTTATTTTTAATCTTTTTACTCTATATAAATTTTGATCAAAAGGTCCTTTTACTTTAGCCTGCTTTAAGAGTTTTTTCCTACCAGAGTTAAGTTTTGCTGAATAAATAGTGTCTGGAACTCTCATGCTAGAGTATCCAAAGTTAACTTTGTCAGTTTCATATTCAGGATTAGCAGCTAAATATAAAGAATAAGATGGGTCATTTAATTTTATTTCCTTAAAAGAAGAACCATTTCTTGAATAAACTCTTAATTTTTTTAAACCATCTTCCCTAAAAGTTAAAACAAAGTGATTGGGGAAGCTTAAAGTAGATTCTAAGAATCTAGATCTTTTGTGTTTGATTAATTCTTTCCAATTATTTTTAGCTGTTACTTTATCTTTAGCAGTCTGCATAACTCTGAAATTTTTTGCTTTCCAATTAGTTTGTATAAGAAATCTATCGCCGTCATCTTCAATCCAATATAGGAGATCCTTTTGTCTTTTTTGAAACGATTTAGGCTGCATTAAAGGTTTATCTGTTGGGATAAGATATGTCTCGGAAGAGCTAGTATTGGAGGCTTGAATCTCTATATACTGCATGGTTCTAGAGTTTCCTAAGGAAAGATAAAAAGTATCATCCTTTTCTTCATAAACAATCTCGTCTTTAGATTGTTCGTCTCCAATAGCATGACGCAGTACTCGGAATGGAAGTAAGGTTGTTGGATTTCTTTCAATATAGAAAATATATTTACCGTCCATAGACCATGCTATATCTCCGGAAGTATTTTTAATGGTATCAATTAAGAATTCCCCAGAGTTTAAGTCTTTTACTCTTACGTCATATTGCCTTCTCCCTGTTTTATCTTCTGCAAGAGCCAGAAGGTCTTCAGAAGGTGAAATATTCCAATTAGCAAGTCTATAAAACTTGCTTGTCTCTGCTAACAGATTGACGTTTAAAATTATCTCTTCTTTCTTTGTTTTTAAATTCCTTCTGATATAAATAGCATGCTCTAGATCGGGCTCATATCTTCTAAAGTAGCTAAAACTTCCCATCTCTACAGGCACAGAATCTTCTTTCTTAGGTACTCTAGAGACTATTTCATCAAACAATTCAGACCTTAAGTCTTGGCTGGTCTTAAACCATTTCTCTAGATATTTATTCTCTTTCGTTAAATGAGAAAGTACTTTCTTATCTTTTCTGGTGTCATCACGCATCCACTGATAATTATCTAATCTTTCATCTCCATGAGCTGAATGAATAAAGGGGATTTTTATGGGATTGGGTTTGTCTATATTCTTCAAATCTTCTTCTTCGTTTGTTCTTAAAAAAAAACTAGAGAACACTAACAGAAAAACAAGGAGTATTCTCAGAATATCTTTTTTATCTTCGTCTTTTAACAATTCTCTTTCTTCTTTTTTTCTGTCTTTCTGTTAATACGTTCTTTTTATCTTTAAATGGATTATCAGAGTCTACAAACTGGACGAAGACTGAGACAGATAGATCTAACTCTTTTCTATAAAAGTTTTCTAAATAACGTTTATATGAGTTCTGAAGCTTAAGTAAGTTATTTCCATGAACCACTATTCTAAGTGGGTTCCTTCCTCCGGCATGCACGTATCTTAATTTAGGTCTAAACCTACCAGACATAGATGGAGGTTGCTGTTCTAGAGCTTTAGCTAGAATGGAATTTAATTTATTGGTACTAATGTCTTTATTATTTCTATCGTAGCTCTCTGCAGACAAATTAATTAGCCTCTTTAATCCTTTATTCCTTTTAGCAGAGATAAAATGAGGAGTTATGTAATCAGCAAATCTTAACCTTCTCTCTATCTCCAAACTTACTTTCTTTCTTTCCT
>Ga0208764_10001098_pt1 | contig 17623 bp, 17 predicted proteins | sample ETNtaG_18_FD_185762 | JGI IMG/M metagenome (GOLD analysis project Ga0208764, IMG submission 185762) | Marine microbial and viral communities from oxygen minimum zone, Eastern Pacific Ocean - ETNP201302SV91 (SPAdes) (version 2) | ecosystem: Environmental > Aquatic > Marine > Oceanic ... | reverse complement strand
AAGCTATGCATTACCTATTGATGCGTGACTCTATTCATGGCGCAATGCAAGAAGATATTACCCTTGAAGCAAAAGACCTTATATATAATGGTAAGACTACAAGGCTGCTTCCCGGCGCTGCTCCTGGCAGTATACCTTGGGACGCATTTGATGTTGATATCGTAATTGATTCCACGGGCGCTTACCGGAAGAAAGAAGAATTGCAGATGCATATAGATTCCGGCGCTAAACGCGTATTGGTTTCAAAGCCACCTATCAATGATATTGATAGGATAGTGATTCAAGGTGTTAATCAAGATGATATTCAATCTAGCGATAAAATTATTTCAACAACTTCATCTACAACTCAAGTCCTTGCTTTAATGATGAAAGTATTAGATGAGTCATTTGGTGTTGAGCGAGCGATGATGACAACTGTTCATGCATATACATCAGACCAACCTCTTGCAGATGCTGTTAGATCAGATTTGAGGCGTAGTCGGTCTGCTGTAGAAAATATTATTCCAAATGAAACCTGGGCCCCAGAATATGTATCGCAATTAATGCCAAAGTTCAAAGATAAAATTTCTGGGATCGCTATGAATGTTCCTGTTGCTAATGGTTCATGTATCGATTTAACAACCGAAATGAAAATGATGCCATCTGTAGAAGAGGTAAATAAAAGTTTTCAGGATGCTAGCGCAGATAATCTCAGTGGCCTTATACGATTTACAGAGGATCCTATTGTTTCCAGTGACGCAATAGGTGGAGGCGAGACCATGCTCTTTGATAGCAAAGCAACAATGATCGCATCAAACAAACTATTGAAAACCGTTGCCTGGTTTGACAATGGATGGGGATTCGCATCTCGAATCCTTGAAGTAGCTGAATCTTACTCTCAATTGGAAGGGAACTAAGATGCGTGTCGCGATCAATGGCTTTGGGCGCATAGGCCGCTCTGTGTTCAGAATTCTAAATGAAAGAGAAAATATAGATGTTGTAGCGATCAATGATATTGCAGATAATGATGCTATGGCATATCTACTTAAATATGATACCGTAATGGGTCCTTTTAAAGATTTAGTAGAAATGAAGGGCGATGTATTAAGCACTTCACATAACACGGTTACTATGCTAGCTGAAAAAGAACCTAGTCAATTACCTTGGAAAGAGATGGATATTGATGTTGTTATTGAGTCTACTGGAATATTTAGAACAAAAAGTCAGTTAGAAGAGCATCTAACCGCAGGCGCACAAAAGGTTATCTTAACCGTTCCGGCTAAAGATGAAATCGATTATACGGTGGTAATTGGCGTAAACGATAACGGACTAACCAATGATCATAAAATTATTTCCAACGCAAGTTGTACTACCAATTGCCTGGCCCCAATGGCGAAGATATTAAACGACAATTTTGGCATTGAGTATGGAGTGATCAATACCATTCATGCGTACACTAATGATCAACGCCTAGCGGATGTACCGCACTCAGATTGGAGGCGAAGTCGCGCTGCTGCTGAGAATATTATTCCCACAACTACCGGAGCAGCTCGGGCGGTAGGTAAAGTACTACCTGAGTTGAATGGTAAGCTTGATGGGATTGCCATGCGTGTTCCAGTTCCTGATGGTTCTGTTGTTGATAGTGTTTTTCATTTAGAAAAAAATGTAACCATCGATGAAATAAATGAAACGGTTAAACAATCTGCGAATGACCCTGAAATGAAATCGGTAGTCGAATATTCTACCCTACCAGTTGTATCAACAGATATTATTGGTAATCCACACTCATCAATATTTGATGCGCCATTCACGAAAGTTATCGATGGTACTTTCGTCAAAACTGTCAATTGGTATGATAATGAATGGGGATACTCAAATCGTGTTGTAGATTTAGTCAATATTTTAGAAAAGTTTAATTAATTTTTAGCATAAAATATAGATTATGAAAATTGCCTTCCTAACTGCTGGCGGTATCGCACCGTGTCTTTCTGCTTCTATTGGCGGACTAATTGAATCTTACAATTCATTAGCCCCTGATGCTGAGCTGGTAGGATATCTGAATGGATATAAAGGCCTATTAACCGGTCAAAGTATAAGTATACCAGAATCGGTTAAGAAAAATTCCCATATACTTAATTCATTTGGTGGTAGTCCTATCGGGAATAGCCGCGTTAAACTGACTAATGTTGAAAACTGTATTCAAAAAGGATATATAAATGAGGGAGATAACCCTCTTCAAATTGCGGCCCAGCAGTTGATTAAGGACGAAGTTGATATCCTTCATACCATTGGTGGTGATGATACTAATACAATGGCCGCTGAACTATCTTTTTATTTAAAGAAAAATAATTATGAATTAACAGTTGTAGGGCTTCCCAAGACAGTTGATAATGACGTCTTTCCGATTACCCAAACTTTGGGCGCTTTTACGGCGGCTGAACAGGGGGCTATTTTCTTTGAAAATATTTCCAATGAGAACACTACAAGTTCCCGGCAACTAATTATCCATGAAATTATGGGTAGGGATTGCGGGTGGTTAACAGCCTATACTGCAAAAGAATATCGTGATAGATTAAGCAAAAGAGAATTTTTACCTGCAGTTTTGATTGATCGATCACGTTGGGATATTGATGCGGTCTATGTACCGGAAATGCCAATTGATTTCAATGCAGAGTGTGAACGCTTAATAAAAAGAATGGATGAAAAAGATTCTGTAAATATCTTTTTAAGTGAAGGCGCTGGAACTGATACTATTATTAATGAATTGGAATCCGAAGGAAAGAAAGTAGAGCGGGATGCATTTGGCCATGTTGCTTTGGACTCTTTGAATCCTGGGCAGTGGTTTGCAAAACAGTTCACTGATAAGCTATCCGCGGATAAAACATTGGTTCAAAAGAGTGGTTACTTCGCTAGGAGCGCAGCTCCCAATGAAAAAGATTTACAGCTAATTAAATCATCTTGTATGTTTGCAGCAGAAAATGCCTTCAATGGTCAAAGTGGAGTGGTCGGGCTAGATAATGATAACAATAAGCAAATGAGTTTAATTGATTTTAAAAGAATCAAAGGTGGTAAGCCATTTGATATAAACCAAGAATGGTTTACTTCATTGCTTACTGAAATTGGTCAACAAGAATAAAATAGGATATATAACATGAGCCTGAATTTAAATAATATGAATGAGGTTGCCGAAGCGATGGTAGTTCCTGGAAAAGGAATACTGGCAGCAGATGAGAGCACCGGAACTATCGGGAAAAGATTGGATCAAATCAATACTGAGAGTACAGAGCATACAAGAAACGCCTATCGAGATTTACTTTTTTCAGCAGATGGACTAGAAAAGTATATAAGCGGTGTGATTATGTACGATGAAACATTTCATCAATCCTCTTTGAAAGATAATATACCTTATCCTGAATATTTAAACTCTAAAGGTGTTATCCCTGGCATAAAGGTTGATGCTGGTGCACATAATTTATCTGGCTCTGAAGATGAAAAAATTACCCTTGGCCTTGATGGGCTCAATGAAAGGTTGGCTGAATATAGAAAATTAGGCGCACGGTTTGCAAAATGGAGAGCGGTAATTAATATCACCGAATTGAACCCTAGCGATTATTGTATCAAAGCAAATGCACATGCCTTGGCAAGATATGCAGCTTTATGCCAATCCAATGATATTGTTCCAATTGTTGAGCCAGAAATTCTAATGGATGGCGATCACGATATTGAAGATAGTTTTGTAGTGACTGAAGAGGTATTACATACCGTATTTGCTGAATTGTATTCGCAAGGTGTGCAGTATGAAGAAATGATTTTAAAACCCAATATGGTTTTATCGGGGTACGATGCAAAAGAACGGGCTAGTGTTGATGAAGTTGCATCAGCAACTGTGCAATGTTTTCTAAGAAGCGTGCCTGCTGCTATACCTGGGATTGCATTTTTGTCTGGCGGACAATCTGATGAAGATGCAACTGCACATTTAAATTCCATGAATCAACTATTAGGTGATAATAAACCTTGGCACTTATCTTTCTCTTATGGACGTGCTCTTCAGCAACCCGCAATAAAGACATGGCAAGGTTCCGATGATAATGTTTCAAGTGCACAATCCGCATTGATGAAACGCGCTGAATTCAACAGTCTTGCCACACAAGGTAAATATTCCTCCGAAATGGAATAAACCCGACTAGTGGATACTATAAGTCATGCCTTATGGGGCAGTGGCCTGTTTGGTTATCGTAAGTATAGATGGGTTGCAATATTCTTTGGGATAATGCCAGACCTGTTATCCTTTGGTCTTTTATTCATTATAAGAATATTTAATAGCAACTTAAACTACAGCGGATTACCGACCCTTGAAGGCTTGCTTCAGCTAGAGCCATTTCCTACATGGGTTTTTGCTATGGATAATATAACTCATAGCTTCATCATAGCTTTTTTAATTATTGGAATCGTATATTATTATAAAAAAGCGCTAGCCTGGCCAATGCTCGCTTGGCCTTTTCATATTGTTTTGGATGTCCCATTTCACACTGAAGAATTATTTCCGATCCAACTATTTTGGCCTCTTACCAATTATTATTTCGATGGAATTTCATGGTCGCATCCTGCTGTCTGGTTTCCAAACGTAGCGGGAATAATTATGTTATTTTTCTATCGCTGGAAAAGTAAACAGGATTTATAATTCGTTTGTTAAGCAGTGAACAGAACCGCCGCTTAGTCTAAATTGAGTTGTTGGAACTGTGATGTGCATCACTTCTAACTCTTTAAGCAATTGATTCACTTTTAAAGATCTGAATCTTGTAGGACCAATTAAATAACCCGGCAACGGGCAACAGTTGACTGCAAATTCGCCAAGCTGTTCTTTTGTGCCAATGGAATCTTCTGGATCAACCTCAACAAGTTCTATCGACATCTTATCTGCAAAATCTTTCAAATCATTTACCGATTCTTTTTCCATTAATGATGTGCAGGCAATCATTGCCCCTAATTGATTATCTTTTTTGATGACTGGGGTAAATAATGTATCAAGATGGAAAACATTGGATTTCATAATTACTAATTCATTGACACCAAATTCCTGCGCAACCCATTCTGCGCCCTTAACATTATTTCTACAGGCTCCTGAAAAAAGAATTTTTTGTCCAGAACAATAATAAAATTCGCCACCCTCAGCTTTAGCATTTATGGAATCGGGAATTCGGATGGTTTCATATCCCATCGAATCAAGCATGATCTCCATAATATCACTTTCCACTTGCCTAGCTTCTTCGCTGAATTTTGATATGATTACTTTTCCGTTCTGATTGCTAATAAAGAGGTCTCTAACAAAAACAAAATCATGCTTTCTTTGTTCTGTATTTTGCTGATCTAGGAAATTTGGAAAATCGACTTCTATTACTTCAACTGGGAGGTGATTAAAGAGTTCGGTCATCATATGCATCTCAACTTCAACTAATTCTTGATTAGGGATCATACCTTGTTTCATAGCTGGGTTATCTTTATAGATAGGAGTGCCATGACCCCACCATTTGTGCTTAGGTAGGTGAGAGATAAGAATTTTCATAACTTAAAAAGTTATTTTAAAGATCATTGTGTAGGTTGTTTTCCATTTTTCATCTGCCAAAGTAGAAATATGTCTAAATGCAATGCTCGGTGTTCCAAATTGAAACTGTGTTAAATCAAAACCAATAAGCAGGCGATTTTTATTATATTTATTAATATCCATATCATAAAAAAATTCATTTCCAATATAGGGTTTTAAATTTTTCCATGATGAATTTGATTTTGCCATTACCCTAACTCTATTTCGTAGGCCTGGATCTTTACCATCTTTCATTCGATATTCTTGCCGTGATTTTATTGCCCATTTAACTGCTTTTGTGTTTATAGTTTTTTGAATTTGAGCGTGGGGTCTTTTTTCTAATATCCAATTCTCATCTTTAAGGGTATAAACTGATCTGTATTGGATAGCAACTGTCCATGATTCAGCGATTGGAAACGATCCGCCAATATCATAATGACGATAATGCCAGCCTTTTTCTTCAGTAGTTCGGTGATCAATTTGACCACTCATTTTTATCCCCATTACTTTTCGTTTTACATCAATGACTTCAGAATGATTCATTGATTGACCAACCATACATGAAATTAGCATAATTGCACATATAAGAATTCTAATCATTCAATAGCTCCTTAATTTGTAAAAAAGTTGCTCCGAAATTTTCATTATCTGTCATTAAAATCAACCTTTCTTTATTAAAAATCATTGCCTCTACTTTTTGATTATCTATGATCATTAGAGGTTTTAATAGCGAAGGGTGATTAAAGTTAAAAGTTCCTACATTACTCATTTGACCTATGTGATAGATTGCGGTTTGAAATGGACCATCATTCCCAGGGTCTGAAGTGGCTGCTGTCCACACGCCACCATTATTATCAATAGCTAAGTCTGCAATATTTCGTTTATCATTTTCAGGAAATGGCAATTCGATAACAAATTTATTTACTTCATAAATATTATGATTTGCTGGTTCGTACAATGCCGTGATCAATGTTGATGATCGTTTATTTGAACCTCTATCACCATAAATAAAAACTTGCCCTTGAGCTGAATTGAAGACTGCTAATCCCTCAAGATTCATTTTATTGGAAATACCAGGTAGGGTAAATGTTTGAATTAGTTCAATCCTAAAATCGAATGGATCTACAAAAAATAAGTAAGCTTTACCGGTACTTTCCATTGCAATAAATTTATTAGTGTAATGCGGCATTTTATGCAGCGCTTCTAAGTCATAGGGAAGCTTAGGCTCTGGCCAAACCAGCTTTCTAAGTTTAAAAGATTTATCTAAATAACTTATTCGAGGTTGTTTCTTCTTTTTATTATCATGCACTACAAGAAACCCTTTTTCAAATTTTGCTACTCCACTAATCGAAAATTGCCTCGACCCATGAATCTGATACCATTTATCTTGAGCGATAACTAAAGATAGAAAAGATAAAATGAATAAATATTTTTTTATGACCATGTATTATATGGATGTAAGCAAAGATAGGAGTTATAATACCTCTCATCTTTAGAAACTTCTTCAGTTGCCCAATTTGGCTTTGTAAAGCTTTCATCTGCATCAGTCAATTCTATTTCAGCTAACCAAAGGCCTTCATTATTACCATGAAATTCATCAACTTCCCACTTTTTGCTATCGTATTCAATTATGGTACGCGTTTTGTGGATCACTTCACCCTGACTTAAATCAATCAATCTAAGTGCATCTTCTAGCGGAATATCATATTCAAATTCATCGCGAGTTATTTCAATTGTTTTAGATTTGATTGTTAGTATAGCTTTATTATTAATGATTCGAATTCGCGTTATGCCTGAATCATTAATTGATAAATAGCCTTGCCGGTAATCTTCCCCAGTTATTTTATCCGGCAGCTTGGCAGGATTAACTAAAAATTTTCGTTCTATTTCTTTAGCCATTTAACTAAACATATTATGGTTGAAGTTAATATTCCTGGGTAAAAAGGTTCCATATGCAAGGGATAGCTCCCAAAAATATTTTTATTTAGTATCCATAAAATACTAATGATTAGCGGTGCAACCATCAAGGTAATTACATCAATTTTCTTTTTAGTGAATGATAATAGAAAAGGTATTAATAGTCCTGGCACAATAATTGAACCTAAGGTATACCATATTTGAACAACGGAAGGTATGCTTATCGCTAGCATTAATGATATCAAACCTGTAACTAATAGTCCCCTTTTTACTAATGGTATTACGTCATTCTCATTTAATGGGTGATTATTTTCAGTTCCGGATTGAATCCTCCAAAGTATATCTCTGCCAAATGTCGTAGCGCTAATAAAAGCAAAGGAATCTATAGTGGACATAATAACCGATAGAATTGCAATAAAGAACATTCCAAGGGCAAAAGGCGGAAGAACTAGCTCAGCTAATTTGGTATAGGCTAAAACAGGCTCAACATTCGAAATTAGTAATCTTGCATATATTCCTGATAGCAAGGTTAGGATATCAAATATGAACCAAAAACCAATTGAAATTATAATGCCATTGCGAGCTGTTAGTGGTGATTTTGCCGCAGCACACCTCTGATAAAAGCCCGGATCCACAAATGTCCAAAGGGCAATAAAGAACCAAGCGAGTATATATTGGATTGAGGCACCGCCAGTAGGATTGAAATAATTTTTTGGAAGGGTATTATTAATGTCAATTGCAAAACCAGTATGGCTCATACTATAAAACAATAAAAGACCAAACCCTAAAAACATCATTGCAAATTGCAATACATCGGTACGAATGACAGCTTTTAAGCCCCCATTCCAAATATAGCTGAAACAAACTAGGGTAACGATTAGCAATGAAAGTTCATAGCTGAATCCTGTAATCTGATTTAGCAAGATTCCAATGCTAAGTATATAAGGCGCAGGGCTGGATAAAATAAATATATAAATAGCGCTGATAATACCAGCTACTTTTCCATAGCGCTGATAGAATTGGTCGGGTAAAGAAATTGACTTTAATCGATTAATCCTTCCAGCAACAAAAAAAGCAAATATTAGCGCAAATAGGTAATAGGGAAGGCCGAATATCACCCATGTTTGAAGTCCATATAAATAGGTATTTTCCCCAATCCCCAATATTCCTCCATACCATGTTGAAACGAGCGTAACAACAAAACCGGGAAGACTAAGTTTTCTGCCCGCTAACAGATAGTCTTTTGAATTAAATTGATTGCTAACTGATTTTCTTGAGAAGCCTATAGAGATTATTGCTATGAAATAGATAGCAATCAGGAAAAGATCAATTGCGTGCATTGTTATTTTTCTTTATGGCTTCTAAATAGAATGATTGGTCTTGAGCTTGAAATAATAAATTGATCATCAACGGATTCATTAGATATAAGATTTAAAGATGGTTCAATTTGACCATTGATAGAATATTTCAATTTTTTCGTTGTGATAATACAGTTGGTATTTTGAGTGAATAGAGAAACTCTTTGCCCTTTGAAAGAATTAAAAACATTTTCACCAGCAATGCATTCTATTGTGAATTGATCGCTAATTATTTTCAAATCGATCTTTTTGAAAAAATTATATAACATGGATATATTTGAATAGGTCATATCTTCACGAAGACCCGTAGATCCAATAATTATTAACTTCTCTATAGAGTTCATTATAGCCCATTCAATCGCTTTTTCAAGATCGGTATTGTGTTGATTGGTATCATGAATAACAAGACCTTTGAAAGTATTTTGATCCTGAATAGAGTCGAGGTCACCAATAATGATATGAGGCTCTAATTGGAAATCTTTTAGATTATTAGCAGATCCATCAGTGCAAATTAATGTACCAGCTGAAAGTAAAAAATTTAAAGGTTCATCGTGCGATGGAAATGAACCATTGGCTAAAATCACGATAGGCGTTTTGAAAGAATTTTTCATTTAATTTCCTTGAATGAAGTTATTGTAATCTTTAATCAAATTCATAAAAATCCTTTGTAGTCGGATGATTAAATTTTATAAATTTTTTATCGGAATTACACTTCCATTCAAAAAATATGATTAATAGGTTTCGTGGGTTTTATTTCGAAAGATTAATAATTTAAACGGGGGCATTTAGAAGTTGAAGAATACTACGACCAATATTGAGAAAAAATATTCCTCCCATCCCTTAAGAAGATGGTTTATTACTCAAAGCCTAGATCATCCAATTAGGTCAATCATTATATCTTTGCTTGCCACTATTGCAATGGCCACTGGTGGATTATCTTTTATGATCGATGATGATATGATGAAGCTTTTACCTTCTGATTTAGAATCCAAAATCGCTTGGGATGAAATTCAAGATGAATTTGGAAGTACAGAATTAATCTATATCGCTTTTGGTCAAAAAGGCAAATCTGTATATAATACCAAGGCCTTCTTAGACATGTGGGATTTGACAAAAACGCTGGAGTCCACTAATCAAATAGAGGAAGTTTTTTCTTTAGTTAATACGAATCGAATTGATAATGTAGATGATTTTATGGAGGTGGATGACCTACAAACAAAGCGCGAATTATCACCATCTGAATTAGATGACATTAAGAATTACTTATCAAAGAATCCTTCAATAAAAAAACGCTTTATTAGTGAAAATGATGACTATATCACTATAACTGTTCAACCTTATGGTAATGAAAAATTTGATCTCTTTTCTAAAATTGTTGTTGAAGAGTCAAATAAGATTCTTAAAGGATATGATGTACACTACGGGGGGAATGCATATATATCAGGGATAATGCCAGGACTTATTCGTAATGATGCATTCGGTCTGATGCGATTTGGTATGTTGATTATGATTTTTACATTACTATTAAATTTGAGAAGTATAGCTGGAGTTGCGATGGTTTTGATGGTAATAATTCTTTCATTGTTTACCATGATAGGTGCAATGGGATGGATATATTATTTTACTGGATCCAATAAATTTTTGTTTACGCTCGCCAATACATCAATGCCTATCATACTCCTAACTATCGCAAATTCTGATGGGGTACATATAGTTTCAAAGTTTTTTAGGGAAATGCGCTCGAAAAAAGATACCAGAAGCGCTGTAGCGGCTACCATGGATTCGTTATTAGTGCCTATTTTTGTGACAAGCATTACTACAATCTCTGCATTTCTAATTATGACAACCTCTCCAATCCAACCATTGATTGGGTATGGAATATCAATTTCAATCGGAATAACATGGGCCTGGTTTTTAAGCTCACTCCTACTTCCAGCAGTTATTAGTATAAAAAAATGGAATCCTGAACTTACTGCATTTACTAAACCAAGTATCTTTGAAAAGTTAGTTGATAAGCTTGGTTTAGCAGTTTTAAATCATCCTAAGCGTGTTTTGGCAACAGGCTTAACTATAGTAACGATTGGATTGTACGGAGTAACAAAAGTAACCGTTGATGTCAATATGCGTAATTTTTTCAAACCTGGAACAGAAATACGCGATAGTATGGATTTTATGGATAATGAAATGAATGGCACTGTTGATATTCGCGTTAGGATAGAAGGCGATCTAAAAGATCCAACAACGCTTGCTGATATGTCTAACCTGCAATCATTTATGGTACAAGATGAGCAGGTCTCAACAAGTTTTTCTATTGCTGATGTTGTTAAGCAGATGCACCGCACAGTAATGAATGATGATCTCAAGTATGAAACTATTCCTGAAAGTCGTGGTAAGGTGAATAATTTATTTACGATGTATTCTATGTCTGGTGATCCAGATGATTTTGAAGCCCTTGTAGATTACGAATATAAGATTGGACTTATTACCGCGTTTGCAGAAGTGATGTCTACTGAAGAAATTTTCTCTTACACCAATCAATTGAATAATCATATTAGTGAAAACTTTAATGATCAATCAATTATTGATGTGACGGGTATGATAGTAGTATTTCGGGATCTGGTTATTCTTATTGTCAGATCATCATTTATTAGCATCTTTGCATCTTTATTGGTTATTGGTATCCTGGCTTCATTTTTCTTCAAAAGAGCGCTATGGGGTGTCTTAGCTGTGGTTCCATTAACATCAGCTGTTATTATTAATTTTGGGTTTATGGGATTTTTTGGTATTGAGCTTAGTCATATTACAGCAATTCTTTCCTCAATTATAATTGGTGTGGGCGTTGATTTTGCTATTCACTATATTTCTCAATACAGAAGATTATCTCGCACGATAAGTAGCGAGATGGTTAGCAAAGAAGTTATTGATGATGTGGGTTATCCTATAGTGCTTGATGCAGCTTCTAATATGGGTTTTGGAGCCTTGGTCTTTTCCACATTTGTTCCAATTCAATATATTGGAGGTTTAATGGTTTTTGCAATGCTCTCGACTTCACTTGGAACACTTACCATTTTATCTGCAGTAACAGAACTAATGAAACATAAATTAATCAAAGGAGAAATTTCATGATTGAACATTTTATTACATGTCTACAAAAATACTTTGTTTTTAAAGGTCGATCATCTCGAGAAGAATATTGGTATTTCATACTTTGTACTGTTGTAATCGGAATTTCCATGATGTTATTGAGCGAAGCGCTTGGATGGAAAATTATCCATAGCTATACATTCGGTGGACCAACATACCCTCTGGTTGAATTGAGTAGACTGGCATTTTTCTTTCCAAGTATTGCCGCAGGAACTAGAAGATTACATGATATCAATCGCACAGGATGGTGGATGTTCTTATTCTTTCTTCCTATTATAGGTTGGATAGCATTGATTGTAATGCATGCATCCTCAAGCGATAATAATGATAATCAATTTGGCCCAAAACCAAATATAATCGTAGATAATATTGAAAAGGGCTAATAAGATGAAACAGTCATTTCTATTATTGGTTATTTTTATAGCTGCGGGGTTTAGTCAAACTGGTAGAGAGATTGCTGTTATGGTTGACGAGTCGCCTTCCCCAAAAGATATGAGTAATGAAACAACAATGGTACTCACGAACTCTAAAGGAAAAAGCCGCACCAATAAGATGCTATCTAAATCTGTTGATGGCAGTGAAAAGCAAATCACTTGGTTCTTAGAACCCAAAGATGACAAGGGGGTTGCTTTTTTAAAAATTGAATATTCTGATCGTGATGATGAAATGCGTATGTGGCTTCCAGATTTCAAAAAGATTCGCAGGATTTCATCCAAGAGAAAAGGCGACTCCTTCATGGCGTCAGATTTAAGCTACGAAGATCTTACTAGCCGTGAACTTGATAAACATGAGTATGAAAGAAAAGAAGATGAAACGATTGATGGCGTAGAGTGTTATGTGATTGAAGTAATTCCTACAGCAAAAGCTGAATCTTCTTATTTAAAGCATAAATCATGGATAAATAAATCTACATTAAATGTAGTCAAAGAGGAATCGTTTGATAAAAGGGGAGAGTTAATTAAGCGAAAAAAATTCTCCCATAAAAAAGTTAAACAATACTATGTGATGAGTCAAATATTTGTTGAGAACGTACAAAAGAAACACACAACTAAAGTGACATTTGATAAAGTAGAAGTTGATGTAGGCGTTAAGCCAACACTGTTTCAGGAAAAAAACTTGAAACGTCTTCCCAGATAAACGTTTCCAATAAAAATGTTCTATAAAAAACTAATCTTAAGCATTTTTATAGCTGGTACAGTTAAAGCGCAGATGAATATTGCTGGGGAATTTAATCCTTATGTAATGACACGAACTGCAGACCAATCTCAAATTGACTTACCGTTTCGTTTACTATCGCTTGATTTTGGTTTCTCATTTGAATCATTTGACTTTAAAACAGTGACAGGCGTAGAGCAAAGATATAGTACACGGGAACATTCTATTTACCTAAGAGAAGCCTATGTAGCTTTTTACCCTAATTGGGGAGAGGTTAAAATTGGTAAACAAATCCATTCATGGGGCGCTGCAGATGCAATTAATCCAACCGATAATCTAAACCCATATGATTATTATTACATGTTCAAGGCTGGGACTGGTAAAAAAATCGGTAAGCTATCTTTGGCTTCAACTGTGTATAGAGAAAATTTTCAAGTTGAATTAATTGTGAGTCCCTATTTTACTCCAAATAGAATCCCTTATGGAGAAAAAGATTTTCCATTAGCTTTAGATAGAAAACCATTGATTAAGCACCCTGTTAAAGACGAACTAGAGCTTGGGGCTCGCTTTCAAACTTCGCTTGGTGGCGGTGATATCAGCCTTTCGTATTTTAAAGGAACAGACCGTATGCCTAGTGTGCAATCTGCATATTTACCAATAACATCTAATGGGGTTCGCAATTTTGATTTAGGATATAGAAAAACAACGGTTTTAGGTTCAGACTTTGTGACGTTTTTAGGAGATTTTACCATAAGGGCAGAAGGGGCGTTATACAATACTAAAAATGCTTCTATTAATAGACCAGTCAATACCAGCGGTTATTTGGAAATCATTCAAGATGTAATTTATTCTCAGTATGTTGTACAGCTTGAATATACCACAGCAACAGATATAATGGTATCAGGGCAATTTATTGGAAGCAAAACTATTGATGAGAAAAACCAATGGTTCATGCCTAAATCTCCTTCTGATAATATAGAATTTCCAGTATTGCCATTTAATCCTGGGATGGGTACTCCATTTGCGATGTTTACCAATAAAGCAGCTTTAATTAGCTCAAGCGGTGTGATGATGGACGATCAACTAGAATTAATTGGATCATTGATGATTAATTTAAACGAATCAGGATCCATGTTGAGCATAGCGCTAGGTTACTCTCCTTGGATTAACTGGAAATTTGAATTAGGTACTACCCAGTTTAATGGGAGCAATAACCCTTTAAATCCATTTACACTAATGCAAGATTTTAATCATGTAAGAATGGGTATACTGTATAATTTTTGATTTCTTATATTCTAATATGACTAGAATATCCCTAGCTACCTTTTTTATATGTGTATCTTTTATATATGCACAACCCTCAGGTCAATCCATTATCCATAAAATGGATCAGCGATTGAAGCCAGTTGATATTGAAATGGATTTCAAAATGACCCTTAGATCAAGCAGTAAAAAAAATAATAGAAAAAGCCACTTTAGACTAATGAAGCAAATGGAAAAAAGATATCAAGATGGAAAGTTTAAATCCAAGCTTTTGTTAAGATTTATTGAGCCAAAGGAAGTAAAAGGATCTAGTTTATTAAATTGGGATTGGGTAGGAAAAAAAAATGATGACCAATGGTTGTATATACCAAAACTACGAAAAGTAAAAAGAATTCGCCCTTCGGATAAATCTCGAAATTTTCAAGGAAGTGAGTTTACGTATGGAGATTTCATGGAGCGAGATTTAGATCTAGATTCTTACGAATTAATTACCCAAGACTATTTTTCGGGAAATGAATGTTACGTTGTCAAGGCCACTCCCAATGATAAATCTAGCTACCAACCTAGAATCTTTTGGATTGATAAGACTCACTATCTAATAAGAAAAATTGAATTTTTTAACAGCGATAATGAAAAAGTAAAAATACTGGAAAAGCTTGATTACGTAAAAAATAATCAATATTGGACACCAACTAAAAAAATTATGAAAAATTTATTAAATGGCAATTCTACTGAAATGGAAGTACTAAAGGTTAGCTACGATCAAGGGCTTAAAGATAATATATTTACTGAGAAATATTTAAAGAGATTTTAATCTAAGGATTCATCATAATTTTTTTGATATTTTCTCAATAATAAATTTATGAATATAGTTTACGGAATTCAGGGAACAGGAAATGGGCACCTAACTAGAGGCTTGGCCTTAATTCCAAAATTGAGATCCTTAGGAAATAATGTAAGGGTCATTATTAGCGGTCGTAAAAAGGATAGAATTTTTGGATTAGAACAAATAGAGCCGTATGAAATAGTTGAAGGGTTATCATTTGAGACATCAAAAGGTAGAATCAATTACCTTAAGTCATTTAAAAGCTTACATCTGTTTAAATATTTAAATGATGTGCGTAAGCTAGACCTAGGAAATGTTGACCTAGTTATAACTGACTTTGAACCTGTATCTGCATGGGCTGCAAAAATAAAAAAAGTTCAATCCATTGGCATAGGTCATCAATATGCATTTTATTATGATATTCCAATGGCCGGTGAGAATATGATTACAAAATTTATCATGAAAAATTTTGCTCCAGCAAAAATAAATATTGGCGTGCACTGGCATCATTTTGATCAGATGATAGTTCCACCAATTCTGCCACCTTTAGATAATAATGATAATCAAAGTACTCCAGGAAAGATCTTAGTCTATTTACCTTTTGAAGAATTAGATGATATCTTACAATTAGTAGAGCCATTTAATGATTACCAGTTTCATATTTATTGCAAAATTGATAAATCAAGATCATATGAAAATATCCATTTAAATCCATTTTCAAGATCTGGCTTTAATTCAGATTTATTGACTTCAGAAAAGGTAATATGTAATGCTGGGTTTGAGCTTCCCAGCGAAGCACTGCGTTTAGGAAAAAAAATTCTAATGAAACCACTTATTGGTCAAATGGAACAATTATCGAATGCAGCTGCTTTTAATCAATTAAAATGGGGATCGGTCATGGATAAGCTTGATCAAGATATTGTAAAGGAATGGATTAGCGAGCCATCGATTAAATCAGTTAATTATCCCGATACAGCGAAAGCTGTTGCGAAGTGGATTAATTCAAAAACCTATAAAGGTATTGATAAATTATCAAGCAGATTATGGGAAGAAACGTTCCAGAAATTATTTTAGATTCTACCTATAATTGATTGGATTATTAACTCATGAAAAAAATTAAGCCTTAACGCTTATTATTTATGAATCTAGTTGCGCTTAACTCATCAAAGAAATGGGGCGGAAATGAACGCTGGCTAAGGACGGCAATGAATTGTCTTGCTGAAAATGGACATTTTATTTCTTTAGTCGCTCGCTCTAATGTATCTCATTGGAACAATCTGCATCCCTCAATCAATATAATAGAAGCTCCTTACACTAATGAGCTAAGCATAAAAACAAAATCAATCATCAGGAAAATAATTGCAGTAAATGATATCGATATTATGCTTTCAACGAAACGGAAAGATTATATATTGGGTGCACAAATAAAAAATAGGGCAAATGTTTTTCATGTAATGAGGTTAGGAATATCTAGACCCATCCTTAAAAGAGATTTCATACAAAGATATATAATTTCGAATCAAGTAGATGGGATAATTGTAAACGCGCTAGCTTTAAAAAATGAATTACTTTCGTATGGTTTTATTAATAATAATTTTGATTCAGATAAAATAGCCTGTATATACAATGGATATAGCATAGAAAAACCAATTAATACTGTTGAAATAAAAAAAGACGCTAGCTTGTTAATTAGAAGCGCTGGAAGACTAACTGTTCACAAGGGCTATGATTTATTAATAAATAGCTTAAGTGAAGTAGAAAAGCTTGGCATTGACTATAAGGTTGAGATTGCTGGAGAAGGGCCTGAGTTAAATGAACTAAATAATCTTATTAAAAAATATGGTCTTCAGCATCGCTGCAAACTCGTTGGTGAAAAAAATGACATTATAACTTTTTTTAGTAGAGCTGATCTAGTTATTATACCTTCAAGATCAGAAGGCATACCCAATACTTTATTTGAAGCATGGATGTCAAAGAGACCGGTAATTGCAACTAATGCCGGAGGGGTATCTGAAGTTATTGACCATGGAATTAATGGATTGATTTGCGAACCAGATTCAAATCAAATATTTTCAACTCTAGCAGATTATGTTGAAAATAATAGGAACTATAAAGACATGGGAGAAAAGGGCTATAATAAATTGATAAAATCATTTTCAATGGAAAATATGACTAATAAGCTGGAAACCTATCTTCATAGTTTTATTGAATAGAAATTTCCATTTTTTATGACTAATAATTCTTTATCGCAGCAATCCAATCACAAACTTCATCGAAGGTTCATTGTTGGTATATTAAATAAATTTTACAAACATGCCAGTCCCAAGGAATTGCCCGAATCAATAAACAGTATAATTATTTTAGCTCAAGAAAAATTGGGTGATGCTATTCTTTTGTTAC
>Ga0208764_10001096_pt1 | contig 17662 bp, 17 predicted proteins | sample ETNtaG_18_FD_185762 | JGI IMG/M metagenome (GOLD analysis project Ga0208764, IMG submission 185762) | Marine microbial and viral communities from oxygen minimum zone, Eastern Pacific Ocean - ETNP201302SV91 (SPAdes) (version 2) | ecosystem: Environmental > Aquatic > Marine > Oceanic ... | reverse complement strand
AAAGGGGAAGCTCAGACCGCTCGGTGCGACTATGGCTAGGTACATCGAAGAGCGTTACAGCACTCTACCATTCGCAGAGAGATGGGCGTACCCTCTTCTGGAGAAGCCGTTTCCCGAAGAAGACAAGGAGTCGCTCCGGCGGAAGTGGGATGCACTAGTCAAGAAACTCACTGAAATTCGTTTCGTGGAGGTCTACGCTGCGTTGCGGGACGCTGACAGAGGAGACGTTGGGCAGTTTGAGCACACTGTGTTCGTGACCGAAGGTGGTCCGGAAGTTCTCACTGTACACTAACAGGCTTACAATACGACGTTTTTCGGTATATTTTGAGAATTTTTCACAACGATTATCAATCGTCGGCTCTGATGAGTCTCCCGTACAGGGACGACAGGTTCTCGCTGAGTGCATCCCATCCCCTCGCTTTTATCTCTCGCCCTGTACACCTCAATCGGACTGCTGCGAGGCTATGCAAAGAATCGGGAAGGCTTTCTGACGAGCAAAAGTTCCATTCGTACCACCGTCATCTCGTAACGTGGAGCCCATAGACGAGTGGACGGTGGATGAGCTCAAGGACGAGCTCAAGGACCTTGGGCTCTCAAACGGTGGGAACAAGGAAGAATTGTACAATCGTCTTCTCGAATACGAGGAAGAAGAGGAATGGGGCGAAGATGATTGGGATGAGGAAGATTCGGGGTTCGACGCATCTGAAATGATGGCCTCACTCACAGGTGTTGCTCTTAGGAATCGTGTAGCTATCGCAGCGGTGCTCGGTGTAGCTATGCTGGTTGCAGCAGTCATAGTGGCCGGGCCAGCCGTGCTTGACATGCTCATGCCAGATAAGGAGGCCGAACCCGAGGTGAATGTGTGGGAGTTTACTCTAGAGGAGCGGAACCAGACCGATGTTCAGTCCTTCTTCATAAATGACGATGCCACCGAAAATGTAGTCCTAAGCATTCCACTGCCACGTAACATATCTAGCGTCTATGTCGGGGCCTACTGGGGGGAGGAGGACGAGCAGCCAGGGGGTATAGTGGGATGCGACAAGGTGACTGTGGAGGTCTACGATTCCTCTGTCAACAAGTCGAACCTGTACTCGCTGTCGAACACTGATGCCATGAGTCAGGACTGTGATGCCGATAAGACTGAGCCATGGGACAAGATCTGGTATCAGTACACACTTAATCTCCCTAACATGACTGGTTTTGAAGGCACGCAAGAGGAGGCTTTCGCACTGTGGGAGCAATACGATGGAATTGGTACAGGGGAATGGCGTATCGACGTTAGTGTAGATGTCTACACACTCTGGGGCACAGTGTGCGACTGCGAGGACGGTGAGGAAGTTAGGCTGACCATCTCGTACATTGAGTACACAGTGAGTACGGCAAAGATCGCGCCACCGGCCCCCGCTGAGTAATCAGTCCGCTTCCACGCTGCTAGTTGAGCCGTACAGAGTCACTGCTATGATAGCGGCCAATACAAGGAATATGCCGATTATTTGGTTCTGCGAATGGCCCTCTTGATGCAGTATAACATAACCCCAAACGAGTGTCAGTACAGGCTGTAGAAGAACGGCGAAGGAAGTGTGTGCTGCTGGTAGACGAGGTAGGGCGTGTGCAATGGCCAGCCAACCGGCGACCTGACAAAGCATTGCAAGAACGATGAGCCATCCATGACCGGGCCAAGTTGGTTGTAATTCCAACGGTTCTATTGCTACGCTGCTTAGAGGTAGTAGGCCGAGCACTAGTAGTCCTAGGGCGGCGCCAGCCGTAGCATCCAATTGAACTGAAGATGATGGTGCTAGTTCCCTGTTAGAATACCGGAACAAGATTAGGAATGAGGAGTAAAAGAATGCTGCCATCGTACCGAAAACGACGCCTTTGACGGGATCTTCGCCATATGGATCTGTATCGGCAATGCCAGAGATTAGTGCCAATCCGATGATGACTATTGGGAGAGATACTAGAATAGCTTGATTCGGCTTCTCTCCGAACAGTTTCCAAGAAGCCAGAGTGACTATGATAACTTGCGAGTTGCCGATTAATGTAGCAATTCCAATGCCGATGAAAATCATCGAACTGTGGTAAGATAGCATATCTGGCGCGAGGATTAATCCAGCACCGAAGGCTGTCCATCTTGTGCGTGAAGAGCGTGTGTCTGACTTGCGAACGAGATATGCTAGCAATGCAAGTGCCGGGAGCGCGTACAGCATACGAAAGAATGCCCCGGTAGATGGATTGGTGTCCGAATAGACGTAGAACACAGGAGAGAATGAGATAGCCACAGCGCCGGCCAGCGCTATCAGCATGGTTCGACGGTCGTCGGCCGACACAGTCGGCCACCTACTCTGATTCGCCGTCCACGAGCATCTGTTGGAGCTCGCCGCTCTCGTACATCTCCAGAGCTATATCAGAGCCTCCGATGAGTTCGCCGTGAACGAAGATTTGGGGCATTGTGGGAAAATCTGACCACGCGCAAACCGAAGGAATTGCTCGGTGGTCGGAGAGTATGTTGACGCTGACGAATGGCTGTCCGAGCTGCTGCAGCACCGTCGCGGCGCGGTTGGAGAATCCACACTGCGGCTGCTCCGGTGTCCCCTTCATGAAGAGAACTAGTTTGTTGTCGTCGACTATCACTTGCAGCTCCTCTGGTGTCCAATTGAATTCTGCCATATCATCACTCCTTGTCCGGCCTGCGGATATGTACCCCAAAGAACTCCACTTCTTCACCATGCGGGTCGAAAGCGGTGTCTCCGCTCTCTCCGGCCTGCTCAGGAGTCATACACTTCAGGTCTAGTGCATGAACAATATTCTGCGCAATAAACGGTTTGAAGTGATTCAGTATCGGTCGCTGCCTCTGTAGTGGTCGCACCCCTTCATAACTCTCTGAAATCACCCTAACATGGAAGTGGTCACCACTGCCATGCAAATCTGATGCCTCCACTTTAGCATCTGAAACCACCTTGAGGATTTCTTCCACCATCCACTGCTCTGTGACCACGAGACTCCCCTCGGGGCTGAATGCTTTGAATGCTCGTCGGGGGACCTCTACTCGAGTGCTGCATTGATTGCAGCGAGATTTTCAGCTATCGTTCCGCGGTCGTTAATCAGCCCTGAGCCGACGACGGCTATGTCGATTCCCCACTCAGCGACCATTGCCGCGTTGTGATCCTTGATGCCACCATCAATCATCAGCTTGACCGCGCGACCGCCGTTGGATTCCTGCTCATCGATGGCGGTGCGGAAAGCTCGCACCTTGCCCTCAACCTCGGGCATGAACGACTGCCCTCCCTTACCCGGGACCACGGACATCACGAGCACGAGGTCGAGAGTGGGGAGCAGTGGGAGCACGTCTTCAGCAGGGGTGGAGGGGTTGAGGACACATCCTGCTTGCACCCCAGAGGTGTGCAGGTCGTCGATCAGCGCTGGGAAGTCATCGACGGCCTCGATGTGGGCGATTACCAGGTCTGCACCGGCGTCGGCGAACTGGTCCCATGTCTCCTCGGCGTTGGTAGTCATCAGATGGCAGTCGATGGTAACTTCAGAACCTAGTCGGTCTCGCACAGAACGTATCAGAGCAGGACCGAATGTGACGGTTCGATTGACGACCCAGTTACCGTCCATCACGTCCATGTGAATCCAATCAATACCTGCTGCAACTGCTTCTTCAAGCGTCTCGCCGAGCCTTGTGAAGTCGGCTGTGAGGATGCTCGGCGTAATCTCCATGAATCGCCGGGGTGGCTTTCGGTTCTCAATCTCTCGGCCCAGAAATGTACATGCTAAGACACAAATTGATAGGATGTGGGTGCGGGGGAATGCCTACGGGTGAGTGAATGGGCAAAATAGTGAATGCGAGTGATGCGGACTTCGATTTAGTGACAAGCAGTGATGAGTGGGTCTTGGTTGACTTCTGGGCGCCTTGGTGCGGACCCTGCAGGATGATTGCTCCTGTGCTTGAGCAAATCGCCGGCGAGCGTGATATCACCATCGCCAAGGTCAATACCGACGTCAATCAAATGTCACCTGGGAGATACGGAGTCAGGGGAATACCAAACCTGATTCTATTCCACAATGGTGAGGTTGTCGACAGATTGGGCGGGGCCATGCCGAAACCAAGTATGGATGACTGGTTGAACCGTCACATGTCCTAGTCGGACGCCTCGCGCAATCTGCGGGCCCTCTCCTCATGCGGCGCGCCGACCTCCCTCAGGAGTCTTGCCCTTAGTGCCTCATGCAACCACATGCCGTCGCTGAGCTCCAGCATCAGTCCTCTCTCGAGCAGATCGGCCGGTGGCGGACCGTCGATTCCAGCGGCCTTCGCTAAGGCGTTCCAAGGGACTGGGCGCTCGGCGACTGCCAACAACGCGAGAATCTCTCTGCGATCATCAGGTAGTACATCGAGAATCTCCTCATCGAGAAAACGTAACCAGTCTTCGTGCAGGGTCTGGCCATATAGCTCAAGCAGCTCGACTGCCAATGGATGACCACCTGTAGCCCGGTGTATCTCCTCGGCTGGGGCGTGACTGGGTAAATCTAGCGAGTCTATCCAAGCTGAGACCTCTTCTAGAGAAAGGCCGGAGAGTGCAAGCTCCTCGATTCGTCCACGCGTGTGCACATCGCGCCTGTCATAGAAAGCGAGGTTTGTCCGCGAGACCAGTAGCAGCCGCATGGACGTTGACTCGGCGACTTGCAGTAAGGCCCCTAACAGATGAGTACCTTCTGATCCGATGTTATGAACGTCATCAAGAATCAACAACATTTCGCTGGGAGGAACGCCGCAGTGTCCCTCCTCATCAAGCATATGGGCGGATAGTCGACGGCGGTAGAGGTCCAAATCTAAGCGGGCCCCGGGCTTGAGTGGGAGTGAATCTAGTATTCCGTAGGGGTCAGATGAGTCTTCATCGAGACCGATGCCGAGTCTATGCAGCAAACTCGTGGCGATTCCCAGAGGCGAGTCCCATGGCTGACACGGGTAGTACATCACTTCGAGACCTGGGGTCCTTCCTAGCAGCCCATCGAGCCAATGCGAAGTCAGAGTGGTCTTACCGCATCCGGCGATTCCAGAGAGTACGAACATCGGGGCGCTGGACGCGTACCAGTCATCCAAGCGAAGTTTCTCTGACGAACGGCCGTGCACGGTTCGGGTCTGTGGAGGTCGGGTGTGGTATGTCGAATGTGCACCGGTGAGAAGTGTGAGTGAGCCGGGGGGAGGAGTCGCGTCGTCGTCTGATCTGACGATTGCTCCAAATCGAATGTCACCGAAGTTCAGCACCCCTTCATGCTGCGCATGCATTAACACCTGAAGTAGTGTCAAGCCGGCCTTCAACCTCGCTGCAGCCTCGTCAGCGCGGACCTCGAGTAGTTTACCCTCCCTGCTGCGCAGCAGTATCGAGGTTGTGCGGAGTTCGTCTATCCGCTCCCGCGCCTCGGAGCGGCCCTCATCAGTCAACTGCCAGGTCTTCTGGCGTCGGTCATCACCCCTGACAGTCCGAGTGTGCTCAGTGACCCATCCGTTGGACATCAGATCTCGCATAGAACGGGAGACATTTGGAGGGTGCAGGGCGCATATCTCGGCTATCCCCGGACGAGTCAACTCATGGGTGACGAGGTAGTGGTCAGCTTGGTGGTCCTGCTCCCAGAGATGTAGCAGGATACGGTCGACTACAGGGACACTAATCCGGATATCACTGCGTGCCATGCGTCTTGGGAGAGATGCGGTGTGCATCAAGCGTTCGTAAGGCTGCGCCCCCGCGCGGCTGCGCATTGGTCATATTCAAGAGAAAAGGGGCTTAGCACGTCTCATGGACGAATCCACGCGGTCCAAGTTGCTCAACCTGCAACGCATGGAAGCCACCGAAGCGGAGGTCTACCGTCGTCTCGCTAAGATGCAGTCTAATCCCATGAACCGATCCATACTCGAGGGCATCGCCTTGGAGGAGGAGAGGCATGAGGCCGTGATAGGAAAGATGACGGGGGAGCAGGTCAAGGCTGACATGGGCAAAGTCAGAAGGCAAGTTATGTTGGCTAGACTGTTCGGTTTCACATTCTCTGTCAAGATGATGGAGGCAACGGAGCAGGATGCTGCTGCTGAATATCGCGAACTCGGCTTGCATGAGATTGCCGATGAAGAAGAGGCTCACGAAGAGAACATGATTGGTATGCTAGACGAGGAGCGTCTACGCTACTCGGGTAGCGTGGTCCTTGGAATGTCCGACGCCCTCGTCGAACTTACCGGGGCTCTGGCAGGACTCACCTTCGCTCTGCAAGACCTAAATTTGGTAGCACTGGCCGGATTAGTGACGGGGATTGCGGCAGCATTCAGCATGGGTGCATCCGAGTACCTGTCCTCGCGTGCGGAGAAGAAAAGTGAGTCGGCTGTCAAGGCTGCGTTCTTCACCTGGATTTCTTACCTAGTCACGGTCTTTATGCTGGTCTCTCCCTATTTGTTTTTCCAAGCCGACAGTCCTGACTTCCAAGGCTTTGAACCTCACGTTCAAGCTCTGCTATGCACCTTCGCAATAGGTCTGCTAATAGTCGCAGTGTTCAATTTCTATGTCTCAGTGGTCGAGGAGGTCTCTTTCAGGAGTAGGTTCATGGAAATGGCTGGTATTCTCGGTGTGGTCAGCCTAATCTCGTACGGTATAGGACTAGCCCTCAGAGGCATGCTTGGAATCGATGTCTGAGTCGATTACCGGCTCCGCAACCTATGTGTCTGAGACCGCTCTCGCGAACCCATGAGCGCATACGACGAACTGCTTGAGAGATTGAGGGACATAGACCTAATTGGCCAGATCGGTGGCTTGGTGAGTTGGGATCAGGAAGTACTGATGCCGCCCAAGGCTGCGGGCCTCAGAGCCGAGCAACTAGCTTGGATCTCCAAGACCGGTCATCAGAGGCTGACCAATCCTCGCATTGGGGAGTTGCTCGACGAACTTGAGTCCACTGACGACCTCAACGACGTACAGACCGCTAACGTCAGGCTGGCCCGCGAGTCATACGACAAGGCGACGAAGTTACCTACAGAATTCGTTGAGGAGATGGCCAAGCACCGCTCGAAGGCGCAGATCTCGTGGAGTGAGGCACGTGCGAAGGACGATTTTTCGATTTTTCGTGACGATCTCGCCAAGTCCATTGATCTCGCTCGTCGGAAGGCCGACTATCTGGGCTACGACGCACTACGGTACGACGCACTCCTCGACATCTACGAGAGTGGTCTCACTGTAGCCAGAGTGGATCCATTGTTCGCTGGATTACGCGACAACGTAGCCCCTCTAATCAAGGCGGTTGTAGAGAGTGGTAACCGTCCGGACATCTCGTGGGTAGAGGATAACTCATGGGAACAGCCGGGTCAGGAAGCGCTGAGCCAAGGCGTGTCTGAAGCGATTGGATTCGACTTCTCCGCCGGCCGGCGAGATGCTTCGACCCACCCATTCTGCGGTGGACCTAACCCCGACGATGTCCGCTGGACAACCCGTTACAGCGAATCTGATCCATTCGGCTCGCTGTACGGCTCGATGCACGAGACGGGGCACGGCACCTATGAGCAGGGGCGGCGGCGAGATCTCGACTTCCAGCCCGCCGGTGAGGCTAACGGACTCGGAGTTCATGAGAGTCAGAGTAGGTTATGGGAGAATCAAATCGGCCGCTCTCGCGAGTTCTGTGAATGGGCCCTACCAATGTGGCAAAAGCACTTTCCCCAGAACATGGATGGAGTCGATTCGGAATCGCTGTGGCAGGCAGTTAATCTTGTAGAGCCGAGTCTGATTCGCGTCGAGGCCGACGAAGCCACCTACAATATGCACATTATGATTCGTTACGAAATCGAGAAGAGTCTTATCGCAGGGGATCTTGAAATCGACGACCTACCAGACGCATGGGACGACATGTACGAGGAGTTCCTCGGCATACGAGCGCCGAACCGCACTCTTGGAGTACTGCAGGACATCCACTGGTCCATGGGCGCCTTCGGTTACTTCCCGACCTACACGCTTGGCAACCTATACTCTGCGCAGTTGCTTGCAGCGGCCCGCAAGGACTTACCTGACCATGATGAGCAGATGCGGTGTGGTGAGTTCGCACCCCTGCTGGGCTGGATGCGTGAACACGTGCATCAACGAGGGAGTATTCTCGAGCCGGCGGACCTAATCGAGGAAGCCACTGGATCCCCCCCCTCTCCAGACGCCTTTGTAGACTACCTGAAAGACAAGGTCGAGCGACTCTACGGTGTTTCAGCCTGACTCGTTCACGCGAAAGCCCGATAGCGGGGCATCATGGTCTGACGCCATGGTCGTGCATACACTCGAGTCGATCTCTTCGTTTGAGCGGGGGCTCGGCAGCGCCTGCACCGTTCTGAGGATTGATGGTGACGACTTGCTGGCAGGCTCGCAGGAGGGCGTTCTAGCCTGCTGGTCGGTAGATTCTGGAAACGAGCTTTGGAGAATCGAAATGAATGGGCCAATCAGTGACCTTGCCATGACTGACAATCGTGCCTACGCGGCAGCCTCTTCTGACCTGATAGCTCTTGACACAAATACTGGAGATATCATCTGGAGTCGTCCGCTGGAGGGGGCAAGTGATTTTGTCCAAGTTGAAGGAGGTGTCATCTGGGCTGCTTCGTCTGTGTACGAGATTGAGATCTCAGACTACACCGAGTCGACTGTGTGGATGTTTGACAGCGATGGTTCGCTTCGGGAGCAATGGACTTTTTCCGAGCGCGCCTGGTACTTCGGCCTACATGAAGACGGAGGGGTGTTGTTGGGGCTTGGAAGACCGCGTTGCGGGCTTCTTCGAATCCAAAGTGGCGAGAACGCATTACATCGTCCCTTAGGAGAGAGCAGCCCTGTAACCACCGGTGCGTGCGATTTCGAGGGACGCTTTCTAATCGGACACTCTGATGGCAGGGTCTGTGTGGTGACCGACTCAGTCGAAGAGCCTAGCGGGGAGGTATCTTCGCCTGTTCGAGCAATCTGTAGCTCCGGAAAGGCCTGGTTCTCCGGACACGAATCAGGTGAGATTGTCTCAAGTCACGGCTGGGTAGACACGACACTAGGTGCTGTAGAGTCGCTTGCAATAGGTCCCTCTGGCTCCAATGGTAGCGGAATCTGGGGATCGAGGTGGAACGGTGAGTCAGGAGGTATTACTGTCTTGGAAATCGCTGATGGAACCATAATCCTAGAACTAGGACACTATTGTCGCATAAGGCACCTCCAATCAACAGGCGACAACATTGCCCTAGGTGACTCCAATGGTAGAATTCACCTGATTGAAGGAGCAGTTCTTCCCAGGCGCCTCAGCGGGATTGTGGAGAAGACTGACGATAACGAGCGTAGAAGCCGGTTGATGGAGCGTTTGAGGCGACTCAGAGGCACATGAAATACAGTGGAAATTAACATTTGAGACCCTCGTTTCCGGTAGACTGCGGCTATATTCAAGAAAGGTTTATGTATCCCATGTCTCCCTGCTAACCTTGCCGCTTCTCTGGAGTGGTGTGGGGGCGCTTCGGCGCGACCTGCGGGCCACAGAAACCGAGCCGCGAGAGAGCGGCGGCGGAACCCGAGATTCGGAAGGAGATCGGGGAAGAGTTGGAACGCCAAGTGGGCGGGAAGACGACGGGAGAACCGAAGAGGACGAGAGTGGAGAGAACTGGAGAGAACTGGACGAAAGGAAGGGGAAGGAAGGGGAAGGAAGCTGGAGAAAACGGAGGAGGAAGTTGAGGAAAAGCGAAACCGAACCGGCAACGGGGAAAACCAAAACCGAGGCAGAGGAACTATCCCGAGGAGATATGCGTGGAAAGGGGAGGAGAACGAACCTGGAAGCGGTGTGAGGAACGAAGTGGAAAGACCGACGGGAACCGGACGCAAGGAAGGGGAAGGAACGGGAAGGAAGCGGAGGGAAACACGAGTGGACAAGGGCGGAGAGATCCGTGGAGGAAGCTGTATCGGAACGTGGAGAGAACTGGACGAAAGGAAGGGGAAGGAAGCGGAGAACGCGAAGGGGGGGGAAACGCCCCTGGAGAAAGAAGATGAGCGAAGTGGAGAGACCTGGACGAAAGGAAGGGGAAGGAAGCGGAGCGCGACGAAAGGGCACTAGAGGCCCTGGAGGAGTCTACCCGGGGAAACTCGGGCCGAGAGGCCCGGGGGACACCCGGGACCCCAGGGAAACCTGGGACCCTGCGGAGTATGCAGGGGTGGAAGCTCCCCCATGTGCGGAAACCTCTGCTGCTCCCACCTGTAATCGGCCCCTATGATTTCTTTGCAGTGTTTGCGGAGCGTTTCGATTCCGAATAATCGATCGAGTGGGCTCTCAGTTCCATCAGTCTCGTGGCCCAATCATGTCCTCGGCTTTGACCCACTTGGTGAATTGCTCATCTGTCAGCAGATCGAGCTCAAGAGCGCTTTCCCTCAGTGTGGTTCCTTTCGAATGTGCGTTCTTTGCTATCTTCGCGGCGTTGTCATAGCCAATGTGAGGATTGAGTGCAGTGACAAGCATGAGTGAATTCTCTAAATGGATTGCAATTCGATCCTCATTAGCCTCCAGTCCTACCACGCATTTGTCCGTAAACGAGCGACATGTGTCTGAAAGCAGGCGCACACTGTGCAGGAAGTTGTGAATTATCATTGGTTTGTACACATTGAGTTCAAAATTACCCTGACTACCCCCGACTGATATAGCGGTGTGATTGCCCATAACTTGGCAACACACCATCGTCATCGCCTCTGCTTGAGTAGGATTGACCTTGCCTGGCATTATGCTTGATCCAGGCTCGTTAGCAGGAAGTGAGAGTTCCCCAAAGCCACATCTAGGGCCAGAACCGAGCCATCTGATGTCATTGGCTATCTTCATCAAAGAAGAAGCAAGTGTGTTCAATGCTCCTGAAGCGGCTACCAGTGCATCGTGAGCTGCCAACTGTGCGAACTTGTTGTCGGCACTGACAAAAGACATCCCAGTGTTGTCCGCAATGTGTGCCGCCACTGTGTCAGCGAACTCGGGATGTGTGTTCAGTCCGGTCCCGACCGCAGTCCCTCCTAATGCCAGTTCGAGCAAATCTCCCATGGCACTCTCAATACGTGTGACGTCAGCGTCAAGCATCGAGACATACCCACTGAACTCCTGCCCTAAGGTCAGGGGGACTGCATCCATCAGGTGGGTCCTACCAATCTTAACCGTACTCCTGAAGTCCCGCGCCTTGTTTGCCAGAGTACCTCGTAAATGACGTACTGCGGGCAACAATCGATGTTGTGTTTCCTCGGCTGCAGCGATGTGCATAGCCGTCGGGAAGGTGTCATTGCTCGACTGGGCCCGGTTGACGTGGTCATTCGGGTGCACCGGGGTCTTGCTGCCCACGGCACCTCCAGAGATTTCTATCGCTCGGTTAGCTATCACCTCATTCGCGTTCATGTTTGTCTGAGTGCCCGAGCCTGTCTGCCATATCCTCAGAGGGAAGTGCTCGTCAAGAGAGCCGGAGATGACCTCGTCACAGGCCGCTGAGATCAACGAGCCGATGTTAGGGTCCATCTGGCCAAGATCGACGTTGGTCTGGGCCGCGGCCTGCTTGAGAACCCCGAAAGCGCGGACGACCGAACGGGGCATGATGTCATCCCCGATGTCAAAATTGATGAGGGATCGGGCGGTCTGAGCCCCGTAATACCTGTCTGCTGGGACCTCGACCTCCCCCATCGTGTCCTTCTCTATCCTGATGGCATCGGGTTTTGCCCTAGCGCTACGAGCTGCTGCTGCTGGCTGTCCCGTGCGCTCCTCAGACTCCGAATCAATCGAGTCCTGGATCATTCTTGAAATGGTTGCGGAACGCCCCTTCTCCCGACCCTTGCCTACTCTGCGATCGAGCCTCTTAGCAAGGTCTTCTGGTATGCTTATACTGACTATTCGGCGGTCTCCAGCACGATGCTTGGCCATATTTCGCATCGCGTTAATTGGTTATTAATAAACACAGACTGTATACCTGCAGTGCAACGTATTGTTTGGTGGCAGAAATCCATTAATGGTCTCATATCCGCTCTACACTGATTATCTTCTGGGGGTCGTGTGGCCTGTCACCGGGTTTAGTGTCACAATTCTCTATCCTGTACACGTTCTCCATCCCCTCGATGACCTCTCCGAATACCGCGTGATTGCCATCGAGCCAGGGTGTGGGTACGGTGGTGAGGAAGAACTGCGAGCCGCCGGTGTTCGGGCCCGCGTTCGCCATCGAGAACAGCCCGGGGCGGTCGTGACGCTTGGCTAGGGCGGATGGCTCGCACGGAATCTTCCACCCAGGCCCACCCGTACCGGCTCGGCCGTTGTTAGGATCCCTTGAGTGAGGGCAGCCACCCTGAATCATGAAGTCCTTGATCACTCGGTGAAAGTGCAGGCCGTTGTAATACCCGTCATCGACGAGCTTGAGGAAGTTCCCAGTGGTCTCTGGGCAGTCTTCGGTGTACAGTCCGATTAGTATCTCTCCAGCGTTGGTTGTCATTTTGACTACGGTGGGCATGGAGCTGGGAGCGTTCACAGGCACAAGAGCATATGTGTGCCGCCCTAACTCTAATGATGGTGTCAGCATCTGAACTAATGTGAGCACTGCTAGCGACTACGACTGCCCCCACTGCTCAAGGAAATTGAGAGTGGAGTCAGCCGAAGGTGTAGATGGCGTAGATCTGTTAGTATGCACCAAATGCTGGGGTCTCGCAGTACAATCCAAGACGATGGAAGGGGTCGTTCCGGACGAAGTTCGGGAGAAGATAGAGGACACGGGAGTAAAGCACCCTGAGGGGCACAGTTGCCCGGTTTGTCCCTCTATGATGTTGGAAATAGCGGTACCCAAACCATTCGGATCAGAAGACCGGGTGAGTGAGCACGACGTGAAGATAGACATCTGCGGGGACTGCGCCACAATCTGGTTCGACGCAGGTGAGTTAGACGCCCTAAACGGCATCAAGCCGAAACTCCGTGAGGTGAAGATGGATGGAACTGCCACGAAAATAGAGGTCCAATTGGATTCCAGCGAAAAACAACATTCGGGCAGAAAGGCGGCGGGGCTAATGCTCGGCGGCCTCGGTCTTTTCTGGGCCTTTGGGGTGGGGGATCTCTGTAGCTTTACTCTAGGCTCACTATTGGCGATAGGAGGTGGTATTCTCGCCTTTACGACACCTCCAGAAACTGGTCTTGAGTTGGGGGTCTGTAGCCGATGCGGCCTCGCGAGTAAGACGATTGGTTGGACTTGCCAGAGAGCGGGGTGTGAGGCTCCCATCTGCACCACTTGCAGGTCAGTGGGTGAAGATCCAGCCGCGCAATACGTGAAGACTCTGGGTGGCGGTGCGGTGATGGTGGCAGGAGGTGTGCTTGGTTTGGGTCTTCTCCTCGTCACAGAGGGGGCTGTAGGGGAGTTTGCCCTCCTCCCAGCGGTTGCTGGATATGAGTTGATTTCCAACGATGATGATGAGAAGGGTTTGCTGGTCTGCAAAGAATGTAAGAAAGATATGGGGGCTTTTCACTTCGCCACTGAAGAATCAGAGAAAGTTTCTGAGAAGGAAAAGAAAGAGAGTATGTCTAAGTCAAAGAAGAGAGCATACGAAGAGTACCTAAAATCGCAGACCCATTGCGAACACATTGATGGGAAGACTGTCAAAAAGTGCCGCCGGATGGTATACCGCAAGTCCGGTTACTGCTACATGCACCAGCGGGAGTAATCAGGCGACCATGGAGCCAGGGAGTACTCCGTCTGGCAACTCAAGCAGTCGTACAGTACCATCCGGGTCGAGTGCTCCGAGGACGAGGAACTGAGAGATGAATCCCGTGGGCAGGGTCTTGTCGCCGAGGTTAACAGCGCCCACCACTGTGCGGCCAATCAACTGGGCTCGCGAGTAGTTGGTGATTTGTGCGGAACTCCATAGTTTCCCGATTACCGGTCCAAAGTTGACGTGAATCTTGTATGAGGGTTTACGCATCTCAGGGAACTCCTCGACCTCTAGAATCACACCTGCACGCATGTCAAGCTCGAAGTAGGCTGCTGCGCCGACATACTCCTTCTTGTCGAGCTTCTCAGGATGATAGGGCTCGCTCGAGTCGATGATGTGCTGGCTCATTCACCCACCTGCGACATCCGACTTCAGAATCAAAGGTCGGAGGTTTATTCCAGCCTCGGCGAAAGCTTGCGCCCCGCCCTCTTCACGATCTAAGATAGTGATGCATGCGGCTACTTCACAACCCATATCACTGAGTCGGGTTGCGGCCTGCAGAGCAGAGCCCCCAGTCGTGGTCACATCCTCAAGAAGCACTACTCTGTCACCAGCAGTAAGGCTCGAACCCTCAATACCAGGAGGATTTCCGGTCTTACGGCCGCCACGGCCTTTGGGCTCCTTGCGCACGAGGAAGCCACGCAGGCTAGATCCTCTGCCTGCCTTGGCTATGGCAATTCCAGTGAGAGGAATCGCGCCGAGTTCGAGACCACCGACCGCGTCCACACCGCCGATGTCTTCTATCTCAGCGTGGATGAGTACCCCAAGCAGGTGGGCACAGTCGGGGTCCATCATAACCGGCTTCATGTCGAAGAAGTGAGTGCTTTGACGGCCACTAGCGAGTGTGAATGGTTCATCGGGAGAGTGAAGATAAGCTAAGTCACGGACCCTGTCGACCAGTCTCGACCTCGCTTCATCCACGCTGGTTGACGCCATCTTCTCCTTCGCTTCGGCTCGGCAGGGGTCGGATGAAGGTTCGCACTCCAGACAGCCAGATTGGCGGGCATTTCGGTGAATGTTCTTGGACGGTCTCCCACAGTACGGGGATGTTCAGCGGCGGAGCGTGTATGCATGAGTTCGGATAAAAGGCATGTTGCGGAGTACGACGAGGTTCGTATGAGTGCCGAGCGTGCGTCGTATCAGAGTTGGTTGGACCGGCGCGCGGACGAGGTCTTTCTCATCGCTGATGAGGCCAAGGCCAAGGGCCTTGATTTCTCAGATGAAGTTGAAATCCCACGTACCACCGACCTTGCAAGTAGAACCGAGAAGTTGCTTGAAGAGTATCTTGACGGAATGAGTATCGAGGATGACTTGCGCAATCTCTTGCTGACCAAAGACAGGGAGACCGCTGCTATCGAGATAGCCCTTGATGTAGCACGGAGGATGTATGCAAGGAATAATGACATCACCGAAGCCATCGACTCCGGACTAAGAGTCGGTCTCGGAGTGCTGACGGAAGCAATCCTAGTTGCCCCTCTCGACGGCATTGGAAGAGTTCGTATCATGAACAACGCCGATGGATCCGAGTTTCTATCCATCGACTTTGCTGGGCCCATAAGAGCGGCGGGCGGCACGGGTCAAGCACTGAGTGTCCTCATTGGTGATATGATACGTCGTGAACTCGGCATCGGGAGGTACATCCCAACTACGCCAGAAGTTGAACGAGTCAAGGAAGAATTCGGTCTCTATCGTGTCGGTCTGCAATACAAGCCTCCTCCTGAGGAAATAGAGGTTATCGTGCGGGCGTGCCCGGTGATGATTAACGGGGAGGAGACTGAGAAGCAGGAGTGTGCGGGCTACAAGGAAGTTCGCAACATAGTGAATCCCAACAATTCGCCTCGTACTAGAATTCGGGGGGGAGTGTTGCTCGTAATCGGAGAAGGTCTATGCCTGAAAGCTCCGAAAATCCAGAAGCACACCGAGCGTCTAAAAATTCCAGGATGGGAATTTATCTCAGAATTTACCACAAAGGGAAATCAAGAAAGTGGAGAAGAGGTAGATGGGGGTCAATATTTCCACCGTAGAGAAATTCCGAAGAATGACAAATACATGCAAGATGTCATCGCTGGGCGACCGGTGTTTGGAGAACCAGGGGAGCCTGGTGCGTTTCGGCTTCGGTATGGGAGGAGCCGTGCTACCGGTCTTGCCGCCGCTGGGATAAATCCTGTATCTATGCAGGCCCATGGTGGATTTCTTTCCGTTGGAACTCAGATGAAAACCGAGCGCCCTGGAAAGGCGTGCGCAGTCACTCCGTGTGTCGACATAGACGGACCTACGGTACTCCTACGAGATGGTACCTTCCGCAGAATCTCTACAGTCGATGAGTGGAAATCCTGCTCCGCTGAAGTAATCACAATCTGGGACTCTGGAGAGGTGCTCTCGGGTTTTGGAGAGTTCATTGAAAACAACAAGAGGCTCGTTCCATCTGGATACAACAGGGATTGGTGGGCTGCCGATATCGCGGAGTCTCTGGATCACCCTGACAAGGTCGAAGCCTTCGCTAATATTCTCGGAATTGATAGGTCCGTACTTCCTTCAGGGATACCTTTCAATGGTGCTATCGAACGAGGTGGAGAGAGTGCTCTAGACCGTAGTTGGCGCCGGCGAGACTGGTCCCTTTACCTGCGGGACTTGGTGCTGGATTGGAACTCTGCGAGAGCGATTATTCTAGAGTACGGTGCAGCGGTTCCGCCACCATGGAACCCTTGGTGGTCAGACATGCCGATGTCTTTCGCGCCCACAGTCATCAAGGCGCTAGTGAGTTCGTCCATTGAGAACGGAGCGTTACATCTGCATGATGGTGCCACCGCCTGGTCACCAGACGCCTACATCGAAGACATCGGGCTGCCGGCCTCGTCAACTGGGAGTTGGCCACGATGGACTATGGTGCACAACCACGGTATCCTGAAATCTGCTCTGATGACACTCGGTATCGAGCATCACCACAAAGGAGATGACATTGTTATCTCATCACACTGGGAGGGATTGATTGAGGGACTGGGGCTCGAAGTCGACAGTGGATCTGTGCGTATCGCTGTCGAAGCCGGCCCTCATATCGACGACAGAGTAGGCAGGATTCGCAAAGCAACGGACATCATCGCACAGGAGAATGCTCGTCTAGAAGACTTGGAAGGTCGGCGGGCGGTCGTCAGGATGAAGGCTGAAACAGCAGCAAGGCAGGAAGGGCTCGGGATAGGAGACACGGATGCAGCGGGAAAGGCTGCGGCAGATGAGATTGAGAATCCTGGACCTGTGAATAAGGATGCCTTGAGGAAAGCTAGGATGCTAATTGACGAACACGAGGTTGACCGTTCTCTGTGGTTGGTCAGACGTCTATCGAAACTCCGCTGGGAGGACTCGGTTCCATGTAGAGTGGGATCTCGAATGGGCAGACCAGAGAAAGCCGGAGTGCGCGAGATGAAGCCAATGGTCCACGCTCTATACCCAATAGGCGAGAATGGAGGACCGCAGCGACTGCTGGGGCAGGCCGCCGGTAAGGGTGTCATCCGAGTCGAGATGGGGCCGCGCTTGTGCGACAAGTGCGGGCAAGAGTCCCCACATCTGAGATGCCACAACCGACTGGTCTCTGGAGAAGCGGTTGAGTGTGGGGGGCGCACTCAGGAGAGCAAACGCCGAGGCGGGCAATTCAGGCGCAGGAAAGGGCAGAGAACTAGTGTACCACTAGGCGGTATTCTAGAGATTAAGAGGCGTGCACTCGGACTTGACAGATTGCCGAAAAGAATCAAGGCAGTAAAGGGTCTAGTTTCAATAGACCAGACTCCTGAACCAATCGAAAAGGGGATACTGCGAGCAAAGCATGAGGTCTCGGTGTTCCGAGACGGTACCTCGCGCTACGACATGAGCGATGTCCCGATTACTCACTTCAAACCTAACGAAATAGGTACCTCTTGGAATAAGCTGCATGATCTGGGATA
>Ga0208764_10001094_pt1 | contig 17675 bp, 11 predicted proteins | sample ETNtaG_18_FD_185762 | JGI IMG/M metagenome (GOLD analysis project Ga0208764, IMG submission 185762) | Marine microbial and viral communities from oxygen minimum zone, Eastern Pacific Ocean - ETNP201302SV91 (SPAdes) (version 2) | ecosystem: Environmental > Aquatic > Marine > Oceanic ... | reverse complement strand
ATTGAGATGCTCATTAGCGCCCATAGTCCCATGATTGCGATAGAAACGCCCCATGCCCTGGGGCGGACTCCTACACTGAGCAGACCGATTATCGCAGCATACTTCCCGAGAAAAAGAGGGATTGTCCTCAATATCGCGACTACCAGTCCCGCTGACACTCCGAAGCCGAACAGCATCAACGGCGAAAGGGTTGCTCCGAGAAGACCGGATCTGGCCATTGAACCAACCCCTTGTGCGATCATTGAGGGGTCGATGAGCCAAGCGAGCCAAGCGAGCCAAAGTCCGAGATAGACGTCTTCAGAGAATCTCTTGCACTCCCTCCAGTCTCTGTATTTCTTCCTCATCCTAGAATGGATGAAGAAGGACAGGTGCTCGATTTCGAAAACCTTGCCTCTCGTAAGCATAGAAACGCCATGATAAACCAGGACAGCGGACAGAATTATCTCAATGGCGGTCCAATGGGAACCAAGGCCCAAAGATGAGAGGATTGCGATGGGAGCGGCCCATGCCAAGAATCCGGCCGATGAGGCCCCCATAGTCATGAAAATTCCGACACCGGGAATCAGCGCCTCTTCTGGAGCCTCGTAATCCCTCTCACTGGGCATGGATAGAACCAGCAAGGGCAGAAGAGAGATTCCTGCAGCCATTGAGAGTAAAGACAGAGGAGATTTTCCGGAGCCGAATGAAGCATCCTCGGAAGTCGATTGGATGTCCGAAGGGGACATTGAACCGGGTGACCATGCGCTGATGAATCCAGCCGAGTCAATGACGAAGACAGAATCCGTCGGGCCGCTAGGAAGAGATTTGCCAACCGTGCCGTCATCGAGTAACAATGGCCATGACCCGTTTAATTCCAATGAGAAGTCATCCAAATTGTATGCCTTCACATCCTCTCCAGTGGCTATCTGCGCGAATGATGCTGAAAAACCATCGATTGCAAGAACCTTCTCGGCCGACTCGAAGTCGACCATCTGCCTCTTGGCGTTGGGCGAACCTGGGGTGAACAATCCTATCACCGCCACGTCTGAGTCGTCCAAAAGATCTGACAGAGATACAGCTCCAGAATCTGGGTCATGGGAAAGGAGGATGAAATTTGGTGCTGCGCCTCCTTCCCTGTAGTTCTCCGAATCTATATCCGGGAGGCTGAGTGCGGTAATGGACGATGCCAGGGCGAGGAGGAGAATGGCCCCGTAGGCGGGCAATGGCAGTTGCCCGTCCCTAATCGACGCCCCTGCCCATGCCAACACCCCCATGAAGACGATTGCAGCTGCAGCTGCCGAACCGAGAATGGGGGGCTCTTCAGCGGGAACGGTGAATCTCAAGAGAACCCACGAATGGCAGGTTTCACCTGGATCTTGATCGGAGAGAACCAAGCAAGCGTCAAGCATGTAGTCCCCGGGAACTAGTGGTTGATCCGTGATCCAATTGAGCACAGTTCTGTTCCCTTCCCCTTTGGAAAAACCATCTGGCATCTCAAAGTGGTCGACCCAAGTATCTTCGTAGTGCTTGCCGTGCCTCATTTCCCCCCATGGCATGGGTCCGACAAGCTCGATAGATTGGGTGGAGAAATCTGTTGCACCCCACGGAGAGAAGGGTGTGAACTCTATTCTTGCCATGCGGTTCTGGTCCACAATTACGTCCAACTCGGTCTCGACGATGTGCCCATCAAATATTACACCGGTTCTGGCATCGTATGTCCCCCACCACAAGGTTCCCGAGACTGCGCATTCGTGCCTAACCTGGATGGATAATCTGATTTCCTCACCTGAATTCATTGAGATGTTCACATTTTCTGCTCTGACCTCAAAGATGTGGGGATCAGTCCGATCCTTGCTCATAACAATTGGTTCTGTGTCGGCACCCGATATGGCAGAGATGCCCCCCATCGTTAGGGAAACGGAGAACTGCGTCTCAGATCCCAGGGGACCGCCCAATGGGAGATCCGAGATGGAGCAGATGTCGCTAGCCGACTCAAGGGAGGCGAACAGCCTGATGGAAATGTTTCCTTCGAAGTTGAAGGGCTCTTGGGTCGGGGACGAAAAGGCGTCCACTATGGTGGGTAGCGTGAATGAGCTGGTCTTGGAAAAAGTTGCGCTACCGGATGGGAGGCCGGTTACCGTGGTCCAGTTTCTGTCCAGAAAGTGGTTTTCCTCTACCCCCTTGAGGAATAACATGTGTTGTTGTGGGTATTCAAAGTCTATTCCGGGGCCATCGTAGGCTGCTTGATTCTGGGCCATTCCGGAGGAAGAAGCCACCAGTGTCACCACTAAGATTGTGGAGACTAGAAGTGGCACCCTTCCTGAATGCATCTTTTCCACCATTAGACTCTCACCATGCTGAGTGTTCAATCCTTCGTCTCCTTGTTACAATAACCTCGTAGCTACGAATAGCGCCATTAGAGACCCGGAAAGAGTCGAAATGAAATTAACACTGTGTTTCCCCAAGAATCCCCGATTCTCAAGAATTGCCCCCAGGATAGAGTCGACTTGGCACCCAATCCATCCAAACATTATCACTGCCGGGAAGAAAATTGCAAGGGGGGTTCGGTCACCGTTAATTGCACCCAGAATAGAGGATACTACTGCGATAAGTAATGCCCCGTAAAATGCAGCGAGCGTGCCGGTCGGGGACATCCCCCCATTCGTTCCTGCTGGAACTGCCTCCAATGTTGTGATTATTCGGGTCCTAGGATCTAGGCTTCCAATCTCAGAGGCAAGCGTATCAGAAGCTGCTACGGAAACTGCTGAGCAGAGGAGGAAGTAGGCCCATTCGTGGCCACCGATGAAGAAATTTCCAATTGCGACGATGCTGGCCATCCCGCCGTTGGCCAAGACGTTCTTCCAACCTCTGACTCCATCGTTGGCTTCCTCGGCTGAGATTCGTGCCTTCTCCTCAAATCTCCATTTGGTGGCTAGGGAGCCGACAATGAGGAATGTCATCAGGACCACTAGCCATGTCCAATGCCCGAGTAGGGAAATCGTCAGCCCCACCACCAAGGCTGCCAATAGGCCCCCCTTGTCGAGGAGATCTTTCGTCATCGATATTACCAGTAGTCCCGAAACCAGAGCGAGCGAGATAGTCAGATCGTCCCCGAGTTCCACCATATTGACAGGTTGTCGTTCTCAACTGCGGTCATGAAAGATTCGGAACAGTTGTTGGACAGGGGTGAATTTTCCAGAGATTATACTACTCGAGGGAGTTTACCCCCCTGATTACCCCTCTGGCCACTAACAGAACAGAGCAAATCAGGAAGATTATCCATGAGAAGAACGCCAAAGTGGACCCCAGTTCCCCCAGCCCAAGCCACTCAGCAGCGGAGAGGGACAAGAAGGAGCTGCCGTTCCAGAATGAATGCCCAGCTATCGATAGTGCCAATGCGGGAGCTACTCCCCGGGGGGTGTGAATACCCGATTGTTTTTGGTAGGTGAGTTTCTTCTCATAGGATAGAGAGAAATCATCGAACCCTGATTTCGAAACCGTTGAGTTTCCCTCGTATGTTTCCTGGCCAAGGATCATCCATGGCTTGCTTTCATCCGTTTCTTTGGATGCTTGAATCATCGCCTCTTCCATAGTGGGACGCGGTCCATCGAAACCCGAGAGGTCGCCATCCCTGTCAGTATCGATGCCGATTCCCTCGGCGATGTCAATTGCGGAAATTGCCATCGATCGGGCCTTCCACGACAGTTTTGCCTTGAGTTCTTTGTCAGTGGCCATCCAACCAATGGCAATTCCAGAAATTCCGGTCCAGACCGCGTGTCCGGGGATTGATCCTATGCCTCTGACCAGAATTGTGAAGCTCAATCCGACAGGGCCCCCTAATAGTGAGACTCCAATATACTGGAAATTCTCAATCAATGCGAAGCCCAGACCCACAGTGAAACCAACTTGGAATCCGTGCTTGGGGCCTTTGATGTACGGCAGGAACAGGGCGACTGCCAGCGCTTTGAAAATCTCCTCGCAGAGTGGGGCCCCAACTGCCAGAAGTGAGAAATTGGTCCAGTAGTCGGAATCGAACGGAATGAGTTCGGGCGCTATTAGTGAGTTGAATATGAATGCAGGGAATGCCGAGGCCATCCCTGCCATGAGCCACGCCTCGGCGTCCCTCCTCCTCGTTGGCAGACCTAGCAACTTGTTCGAAGTGCCCCACCAAGCGAGAACCGGGAGAGAGAATCCGACGAACCAAATTGGTATACTCACCAGAATAAATGCAAGCACGGCAATAATTTCCAAAGACTCGACTTCGGAATATAGCATCGCGCTTATTGAGGCGCCAAGCAGTATTACTGCTGTGAAAATTCCCCAGAGTTGCCTATTCGGGGGGACGTCCAATATCGAGTCGTCCTTGACCAAGAATCGGGAAAACTTGGTCTTCATAGGGGTCCTCAGAGAAACTCCTGTCGATATGGCATGGGCTTCGGAACCCATTTCATCGGGAACGGCTAGTTGTACGTGGACGAGTCTGGGTTTATGCAGGCTCAAGATGAAGAAGACAAGGGGGGCGCTGCAGAGACCCGAGATTAGAATAATACCTGGTTCAAGGCTGATCAAACCAATTACTAGGAAAAGAAGGACGTACATCAGGAAGAAGGCCGGGATTACGGTTCCAAGCATTCTAAGGTAGGTCGACCATGGTTTGCTATTCCTTGCAATCCTGAGATTCTCCGGTGGTTCACTTAGAGGGACAGGTCCCTTGATTCGGTACATTCGTCCAATCTCGTCGATGTACACCCTCTGGTCTTCCATTAACTCACCCGGTGCCACTCAGATCGCCCATCACTCGCTGTGCCCGAAGCACCCGGTGCGGTTCCTCATCACTGTGGCGTTACACGGAAGCGGGGGTTCGATATTGGGGTTTGCCATTACCCAATTACTCCACACGAGGTACAGAAAGTCTCACTTCTGGATTCGTCCCTCTTCATACTCCATTGACCGCAGGAAGGGCACCTAGGGAGTCGCCTTTTCTTCGGGCCGTTAGGTCTCGCCGGCCTTGGCCTACGGGCCTTTGGGACGGCCCAGCCCTTCTTCGGACGCTTGACCTTGGGCATGCCCTTGGAAAGGGGTCCTAACTGAAGAAATTGTCTGAATGTTGTTAGAGTCTATTGCTGGAGTTTAATCATAAGCCAAACGTGTATCGGGTCATGCGCTGTACAATAGTAGGGGCAGGGGTATCTGGGCTTTCTTCAGGAATTAGGCTCCTAGAGGGTGGTCATGATGCGCACATCGTTTCGGAGAAGTTCAGTCCCGAGACAGTGTCTGATGTCGCTGCAGCAATTTGGTACCCATTTCTAGTGAAGCCTGCAGATAGGGCAGACACTTGGGGCATAGTGACTTACAGTGTTCTCGAGTCTCTCTGTGATAGCGAACCCGAGGCAGGTGTGAAGATGATAGACGGGAGAGAATACCTGAGGAGCGTGGTTGACCCTCCCCCTTGGAATGAGGACATAGCCGCATTCAGAATCCTGGAAGGCAGTGAGGTTCCCGATGGGTATGTGTTCGGTTGGGAGTTCAGAGCACCGGCGATTGACATGCATTATTACATGCCATGGCTAAAGAGCAGGTACGAAGATCTAGGAGGGACTTTCGAAGAAGGATTCGTTGAAGACCTGCAAGAACTGGATGGAGACTTAGTTGTGAATTGCGTTGGCCTGGGGGCTAGGGAGCTCTGCGATGACAAAGAGGTCAAACCTGCGAGGGGGCAAATTATCTTCATCGAGCAGGATCCTGGAATTGGTCATTTCGATCAACAGCCGGAGACTTTGACATACACCATCCCTAGGACGAACGTCACAGTTCTTGGAGGAACGGCACAGGTCGGAGATTGGGGATTAGAAATTAGAGACGAGGACAATGACCTGATACTAAGCAAGGTAGAGGCGGTCTGGCCAGACTTGGATAGGAGCAAGATCGTCGGGGGCACTGTGGGTTTGAGGCCATCCCGAACCGAAGTTCGTCTGGAGGAAGAGATAATCGGAAGCACCAGGGTCATTCACAACTATGGCCATGGGGGCGCAGGTGTGACTTTGTCGTGGGGATGCGCAGATGAAGTGGTTTCAATTGCTGAGGCTAGAAAGGAGTCCTGATGGCGGAGGAGATATTCGACATAGTGGATGATTCGGATACAGTTGTAGGAAGTGCTAGCAGAGGCGAGGTGCACAGATCGGGCTACCTCCACAGATCCACTCATCTACTTGTTTTCGATTCCCATGGAAGGGTCCTGTTGCAGAAGAGATCAGGAGAGAAAGACAGTTTTCCCGGAAGATGGGATTCATCTGTTTCAGGGCATGTCGACAGTGGTGAATGGTATGACCAGTGCGTTGTAAGGGAGACTGGCGAGGAGATTGGAATCGACCTTTCTGAGACTCCTGAGAAACTGTTCAAGATAGATGCGTGCGAAGAAACGTCTCAGGAGTTCACATGGGTTTACAGGACCTCACACGATGGCCCTTTCCAAGTGAACAAAGAAGAAATCTCAGAGGTTAGGTGGTTTGCGGCAGGGGAAGTGGATCAGCTCCTAGATAGCAAGAGTGGTGATTTCTCCCCGGCATTCGCAATGGTCTGGACCATGATTCGTGATGGTGGCTTTCTCGAAAGCTAGGCTAACTAGTAGGCGGCTTTTGTTGTGGAAATAACCACGGCCCCGATCTTGTATGGGTCTCCGTTCGAAGACGGCCTTCTATCTTCCAGCCTTCCGCACCACCCATCTTCGACCGTTCCAATTGGAATCCTGATCGATGCTCCCCTGTCAGAGACCCCGTAGGAGAACTCGTGAATAGACTGGGTCTCGTGAAGACCAGTTAGGCGCTGTTCGTTATGGGCGCCATAGACGTCCATATGTTTCTTGATGTTCTTTCCGAATTCGTCGCAAACCTTGTTGAAAATCGCCTCGTCACCACATGTCCTGAGGGTCGTATCCGAGAAGTTGACGTGCATCCCAGAACCATTCCAATCTGTTGCCCCTAGTGGCTTTGGATGCCACTCTATTGTTAGGCCGTACTTCTCGGCGTTCCTCTCTGCCAGGTACCTAGCCACCCAAACCTCGTCTCCGGCATTCTTAGCACCCTTGGCGAAAATCTGGAATTCCCATTGTCCGACGGCCACTTCAGCGTTGATACCTTCGACATTGATTCCTGCCTCAAGGCACATGTCCAGATGAGTCTCGATAACCTCCCGCCCGTATGCATTCTCAGCACCTACGGAGCAGTAGAACTGGCCCTGGCCTGTTGCATCCCGGGGGAAACCGAGTGGAAGATCTGTCTCTGGATCCCACAGGAAGTACTCCTGCTCGTAGCCGAACCAAAAGTCATCGTCATCCTCCTCGATGGTTGCGCGGCCGTTTGTGGCGTGTGGGGTTCCGTCCGCATTGTACACCTCGCACATTACCAGATACCCGTTCAGCCTATCTGGATCGGGATAGATTGCAACAGGCTTCAGTAGGCAGTCTGATGACCCTCCCTCTGCTTGGAGAGTGGAGCTGCCGTCAAATGACCACATCTTGCAGTCTTCGAGATTTCCAGAGAAATCCGTCTCTACCATTGTCTTACTCCTCATGCTCTGTGTTGGTTCAAATCCGTCCAGCCATATGTACTCTAATTTCGACTTAGTTGCCATATCTCTCTCCCGGGAAAAGGTAGTTTATAGTTTGAACGATTGAACATTATATTGGTAAAAATATGTTTATTATGTTTACAAATAATCGAATAATTAGACAAATATTGTATATTTATTATTGATATTTGTCATTTGACTAATATTTATTGTTAGATACTGATTTTTTCCGCTCAATTGAACACCGTAGTAAAGGGTATTTTACCACCAAAGAGGACGAATGGAATTGAATAGGATGGTTCGCGAAAGGGACCTCATGGGCATGTCAGAGGCATGGGCGGTAGCCGACTTCAGGAGGCTTGTCATTGGCAACGGGATCAACATGCTTGGTACTGCAATTTTCTTCATTGGGATGGGGTGGACGGTGGCGCAAATCGGAGGCCCGAAGGAATACGGCTTGATTTTCACATCGTATTTTCTTGGCCACCTGCCCCTGCTTCTCTATGGTGGAATGGTAGTCGATAGGATGCCAAGAAGAACGGTTGCCCTGGTGGCTGATATTGCCCAAGCAATATTGGTTTCAATAGCGGTGATAGTTCTATTATTGGGTTTTGGAGAAGTCAAGACCCTGCTTGTTGTCGCTTTCTTCACAGGGGGTGCCGGGGCATTCTCAATCCCGGCCATTGGGGCTCTGGTTCCAGACCTTGTGGAGGAGGAGTTGCTGCCTCAAGCCAATGCCATCAGGGGTGTCGCAATGACTGGGGCATGGATGCTGGGTCCTCTGATTGGTGGCTTCTCGGTCGCTACATGGGGTATCGAGGTTTGTCTCATTCTGGATGTTCTCACCTTCGCCTTCAGTGCGTTGGTCCTGTGGACAATTCCAGAGATACAAATCGAAAGGGAGGAGGGTGGTAACCTTCGCGAAGAGGTCACCGAGGCTTGGTCCTTCGTGAAGACTCAGCCATGGCTTTTCGCAGGAATAGCGATGTTCATGGTTTGGCACATTGGTGACTCAGCTATCGAAATTGGGATTCCCTTCATCATCGAGAACAATGGGCTTGGTGCCAAGGAGTTCGGGGTCTTCGGAGCCGTGGGGGCGGCTGGTGCGATGATCGGATCAGTCATTGGGGGGATCAGACCAGTTTCGAAGGAAATCAGGGGTTTGGTTTTCTATGTTCTAATCGGGGGAATAGCCTGGTGCATGCTGATGTGGGCGATGCCGATCCCCTTCCTATTGATACTTGTTTTCGTACTTCTTGAGGGGGTTCTTGGTGGGACTCTTGGAGTCATATGGAGGACCACCATGTCCGATAGCGTCGATCAGCACCTAAGGGGGCGAGTGAACTCCCTTGATGCGATAGGTTCGCTGGTCTTCATCCCGCTTTCCCCCCTCTTGGGCGGTTGGATGATCGAGGAGACTAACGTCCTAACGACATTCTCCGTTGCGGTCTCTTTCATGGTCATCACAACAATGGCCGGATTGATCGTCCCCTCCTTCAGGAGATTCGAGAGGGTTGATTCTGATCTCTTCCCTATCGAGGTTGATCGAAGTCAATCTGGCTAATGTCTATCGCGAACCAATTTTCGTATAGTTGCCTCTGGATCCTGATTGCTGCCCACAGTATGATTAGGAATAATATCCAAGAGAAGGCGGTCTTGCCCATCCTTACGGGAATTTCTGTGAGGATGAGGCCGTCGAACAAAATGCACATGGAGATGTATGCAACCCTCCCAAGAGTGGCTGTTAGGCTCTCTTCCTCTTGGGCCAAGACCGTCTTCACTCGATTCTCCCGTGAGGCGTCCGACGCCTTCTTGAGGCGCCAGAAGGAGGACTCTGCCTCCTCCCTCCGGTCGTAGAATGGGGGTTTTTCGGATTCATCAGCGGGATCATCGGTGCTACTCGGCATTCATTCCCCTCTTACCCATTCGGGGAGGCCATCTGCGACGTCCTGCTCGGGAGATTCGCCTCCATCCCCGTCGTATTGATCTGTGCAGCAGGGGCAAGGCTGTACCCAATGCCCTGGAGAAACCTCCCTCAGAGACAGGTCCATTTTGGTACTCTTCTCCCAGTCGGGGTGCTGTAGGCGGTGACCGAAGGCGCATCCCGGAGGAGGGTCGACCGGCGAGGGGACGTCTCCCTCGACTGGTGGTTGGTCGCTCCTTGCATCGGGGTCTGGGCTGGGGATGGCGGCAATCAGTGCCTTCGTGTATGCATGGAGCGGGTTGCGGTATATCTCATCCGAATCCGCCAATTCGACGACCTTGCCCAGGTACATCACAGCGATTCGATCCGAGATGTGCCGGACGACTGCTAGGTCATGGGAGATGAAGACGAATGTGAGGCCCCTCTCTTTCTGGATCTTCTCAAGCAGGTTGAGGACCTGGGCCTGGACCGAGACGTCCAGTGCGCTGGTGGGTTCGTCCAGAAGGATGAACTCTGGATCGAGTGATAGGGCCCTTGCCAGGGCAATCCTCTGCTTTTGTCCTCCAGAGAACTCGTGAGGGAATCTAGTCATGTGTTCCCCCTTCAGGCCCACCGATTCCAGGAGTTCCTCGACCTTGCGGGTCAGTTCCACGCCTTCGCATATCCCATTGACCTGCAGGGGCTCCCCGACAATGGAACGAACCGAAATCCTCGGGTTCATCGAACCCCCTGGGTCCTGGAAAACTATCTGCATCTTCCTCCTTATCTCCTTGTTTGGGATTTCACGGATATCTGAGCCGGAATAAATCACGGAACCCTCGGTGATTGGAATGAGTCCCATCAGGACCCTGCCCAATGTGGTCTTGCCACAGCCTGATTCTCCTACTACCCCTAGGGTCTCGCCCCGATTAATTTCCAGGTTCACCCCATCAACTGCCCGGACGTAGCTTCTGACAGATCCCAGCATGCCTTCCTTAATCGGGAACCACTTCTTCATCCCCCTTATTTCGATTAGTGGCTTATCCGGCATTTCTCACACCCACCTGTCCTGTGACTCATCTAGGCAAATTGGACAACTCTCGACCCAGTGGCCCTCGCTCGCTTCCAAGAATTCGGGGCGATTGTCCAGCGTCTCTCCCTCCCTATCCATTCTCTGGCAGAAACGGCACCCGGATACGAAATCCGAGGGATTCGCTACCTGTCCCGGTATTGCTGGCAGGACTGATCCCCTTTCCGAATCGAGGCTAGGGGTGCAGGCGATTAGTCCTCTTGTGTAAGCGTGTAATGGGTTGGAGAAAATCTCCCTAACTGAGGCCCTCTCTACTACCCTGCCGGCGTACATCACTGTTACGTCATCGCACATCTCTGCAATCACTCCGAGATCATGTGTTATCAGCAGTATTGCAGTCCCCTTATCGTCTCGGAGGACTTTCATTAGGTTGAGTATCTGGGCCTGTATAGTCACGTCAAGAGCAGTGGTGGGTTCGTCGGCAATCAGTAGCTTGGGCTCACATGCCATCATCATCCCGATCATCACCCTCTGCCTCATGCCTCCTGAAAGTTCGTGCGGATACATGTTGGCGACGGACTTGGGGTCGGGGATCCTTACGTCATCCAGTATCCCCTCGACCTGCCTAATGTGGGCGGGGTCCAGCCTCAGGAAGTCAGCCCAGATGATGAAGGGGGTGGCAAGGAGTGCGCATATCACTAGAATCGCAGATAGTCCAGATAACGGCATCCAAATCATCAGGAAGACCGCCAGGTAAGAAGCGATTGCATGGGGGATGTACAGTGAGAGATTTGAGATTCGGGAGGATCCTGCGAACTTGCCATACCCATAGATAGAGCCTATTCCGCCGACAACTACGATGTTTTCTATGATTATCACAAACAGGCCGTATGTCAAGTCATAACTGTCATCAAGTAGGCTGCTAAATTCTACGTATTCTCCAAGGCCGGCCATGACGGTCCCGATGGCCAAGATCCAACTTGACAAATCCGCAAACAGAGTTATTGGGGCCGAAAACCAATCTAGAATATGGTCCTTGGAAAGGCCTCCTAACGGCCCAGCCGTTACCTCACCAGATAGCTGTGCTGCATAGACGAACAGAAGTGCAGCCAATGCTACTGACGACTGACGCGGTTTTGTGGAGAAGGCCCCCCTGATAATCGAGAATGGGCTAACCAAGGCACTGCCGATTCTCTCGATTCTGGGGGTTTCCGCTTCGACTAGCCGGTCGTGCTCCTTCATAACTTCAGAAATCTGCTTAGAAACCTTGTATAGGGGATTGAGTGCAGACATTGGCTCTTGGAATATCATGCTTATCTCATTCCCCCGTACCCATCTCATGTACCTCTGATGCTTGCGTGATTCTGACTTTGACGAAAAGCCGACTATCCAGGAAACGATCGTTATTGCTGAGAAAAGGAGGAACAAGGAACTGAAGAATTTGGGCTCCACTAGGATTGTAGCGAAGAATGAAAAAATGACAGCCATCACTCCAAATGCGGTGATCCTCTCGGAAATTTGTTGGACAAGGATGTTCGATGGGGTATCTCTGAACAGTAGCTCCTCGCCCTGATATCTGACGCTACCCTCGTCGACCTCACATGTTGCGAGTCCTATGGAGACCAAGGAGGTGACTGACTTTCCACAACCAGACTCTCCGACTAGTCCCATTATCTGTCCCTCATCGACTCTCAGATCCACCGAGTTTAGAGCCTCCACCGAGCCGTCTAGGGTTTCGAAGTGGACTCGCAGCCCCTCAACCTCCAGTACTTCTCTGCCTATCCAATCACCTCCTGTTCTTCGGGTCAACCACGTCCCTTATGCCATCACCAAGTAGATTGAAACCAAGCACCGTCACTGCAATCGCCAATCCTGGATATAGCATCATATGGGGCGCTCTTTGGAATGCCACCCGGCTCTCTGATATCATCAGGCCCCACTCTGCCGTATACGGTGCTGCCCCCAAGCCCAGGAAGGATAGTCCGGATGCGGATAGTATGGTCCCCCCGATATCCAAGGTGAAGGCCACCAGGAGAGGGGCCCAGGCATTTGGGAGGATGTGCCTGAACATGATTCTGCTCGGAGGTGCCCCGACGCTTTTGGCTGCCTCGACGAAAGCCATCTCCTTGACGTATAGTACCTGTCCTCGTATCAGCCTGGCATATCCGGGCCAGCCTGTGAATATCAGGGCGAACTGAACCTGCCAGAGCTTGTCGAAGTCCTTGATGAGTATGATTTCTGACCCCTCGTTTCCAGATATTCTGAACAGGATGACCATGGATAGGAAGACTACGACGGTCCTGAAGTTCAGGTACCTCCATGGATTGGTCCAGTCGAATGATGAGCCAAGCCTCCCCAGTGCCCCATCCAAGCTATTTTTCTGCAGGAACCTCCTGTCTGCCAGAACTATTGCCGACAGTAGCACGATTACGACTAAAGAGGAAGTTAGGCGCCATTCCCTGCTGTGAGATACTCCGAAGAAATCAGGCCATGCGACCGCAGGGAGCCATCCCACGAAGAATAAGAATGCAAATAGGCCCACCAAGAAGGACCTATTCATCTTCGGTGCAATAAGGAAGAACTGCAACCAAGAATATGTCCTTGAGAAGGTGAGGAGATCAGAGACGAGAGGGTCCTCAAGAGGGTGCCTTTCTTCCTGCGCTATCGATGATTGGTCACTGACCCGATCAACACCAAGCAGAACAGTCTTGGATAGATGGGAATTAAGGAAGTAGGACAACATTAGGACAGGTAGGAGAACCCCCAGCCAAACAGGAAGGGTCAGGCTTGAGACCGATCTCATCGCAGCCACGAAAGCCATCGCTAGGATTAGTCCCGGGATTGCGAAGAAGACATCGCAAATCCTCATTATCACCTCGTCGATCCTCCCTCCGTAGTAGCCGCTGATGCTTCCCACGATGGTTCCGATTGTGACAGTCAGAGTGGCCACTGTAATGCCGATGGTGAGGGATACGCGGGCGCCGTAGACAACCTTGCTGAACACGTCATGCCCTTCTTTGTTGGTTCCGAAGATGCACGTGTCATATCCCTCGGGCAACCACCAGTGGCTCATCTCCTCGTTTTCGTACAGGTATGTGATCCACACGCCGCTGTGGTGGGAGGAGTTTCCATACAGATCTGGAGAGAGCACGAAAAGGGAGGAGTTGTTCGGATCGATCGTGATTAGGGATGGTTCTTGGTCATAGCCACGGTCATTCTCTATCTTGATTATCTCGGTGACTGACAGGACATCCGTGTAGTACCCTAATGCGATCGAGTCCCTTACCTTGTTTCCAGACTCTGCGACAACTGTCTCAGAGAACAAGGGGGACCTCGGGTTGGTGGTGATCTTCTGCTCGCGCAAGGAGCACTCCTTGGAGAACGGGGGCAACTCTTGTTGGTCGGGGTTATTCGACCACTTGTCCTCGGTATCTGTAAGATTCCTGTATGGGTGCTGGACTGCTATGTCATCAGCGAAGATGGCGACCATGGAGACTGACAAAACCATCAGTAGTCCGAGCATGGCGAGTAGTGAACGACGGTATATCTTCCATCCTCGTCCGAAGTTGGTGATGGACATGGACAAGGATTCCAGGAGTCGCTTCCGACTCTCTTCTCGGTCGTTTCGACCTTCTTCCCAGTCTCTCATTCTAGCCTCACCCTTGGATCCACAATTGCATATGCGATGTCCACTACCAGATTAGACAGTAGGAAAATCACTGAAGTGAGCAAGGTTACTCCCATGACGATTTGGTATTCCAGTTGCAGGATACCCAAGACGGCCACGGTCCCCATTCCGTGGATGCCGAAGACCGACTCGGTCAGCACAGCCCCTCCAATCGCACCCCCTATGGAGAATCCCAGGATTGTGACTATTGGCACCATGGCATTCCTGCATGCGTGCACGACCACGACCCGGAACTCCGAGAGCCCCTTGGCCCTTGCAGTCCTGACGTAATCCTCGTGAAGCACCTCCAGTAGGCTGGCGCGCATGTACCTGAGTAGGGAACCGGAGGAAGCGATTCCCAAGGCAGAGCACGGCAGTACCAGGTGAGTCAGCGTGTCCATGAACAACTCCCTATTAGTGTCGAATTCGGAGGGGAGTTCTGCTAGCTTCGCATCGGTCACGAACCAACTGTCGATCAGATGGAACCCGGTACCTGCTTCTGGGTAGAACCAGTGGTATCCTTCAACGGGGTATGTGTAACTCTGATCATGCCTGTCGAATATGGGGAAGCACCCCCCTTCCGTGCCAAATATCGGGTCGCATATGCCCCCAACTTCAGACCCTGTTGCGAAGTAGAGCTGCAAGAGCATGGCGAACCAGAATATGGGGAGGCTGACGAATGCGATGGCGAAGAAACGTGAGACGTGATCGAACATCCTATCCTGCCTGACAGCGCTGATTATGCCCATGATGATGCCCAGGGGATAGGCAATCATGAGCGAGAAGAATGCCATCTCGAGAGTTACCGGTGCGGATGTCTTGATTATGTCAAGGACGGGTCGGCCGTTTTTCTGCGACTCCCCCCAGTCCCCTTTGATTAGGTCAGTAATGTACCTCTCAAACTGCAGGCCGACTGGGTCATCCAGCCTCAGCCTCTCGCGATTAGCTTGGTGTGCCGTGATTGGGTTCCCATCGTCGTCGTATCCGACAATGAGTCCGCATTTGTCACCGCATTGGAGAGCGGCTGGGTCACCGGGGATTATCTGAGCGACTGCGAAGGTGAAGACCGCGACGCCGATCATGACCGGGATGAGGAGCAAGAGCCGGCGGACGACGAACTCGTGCAGTTTCATGACAGTCCCCGGAGCCGGTCCGGTGGCAGACCTATGACAGTTACCGCACGGCCAGTAGCAAACTGGATTTCGATTCTGATTTTTTCGGCTCGACGGCAGGCCCCTCAGAGGGGCCTGCCGCCGGCCTTACGTTCTTACTGCGGGTTCTCTAGCAGGTTCCGACTAGTGCGCCGTCAACTTCTGGCAGCTTGTCGTAGTCGAACCAGTGAGAGGACCCGATGGCCACCCAGTCAGGAGAGCAGATGTCGTCGTGCTTGACGCCGATTCCGTTGTACTGACCGATGATGATCATGTTGGGGTCCTGTACCCATGCCGCGAAGGCATCGACGTACGCCTGCTCGCGAGTGGCGTCGTCCTGGGACGTCCTGCCGGTTAGCAGGTGCTGATCCACGACATCGTTGTGGTATCCTGTACCGTATGCGTCACCGCCGATGTCATGGCTGCCTGCGAATGGCGACCAGTAGTTGTCTGGGTCCAGGTAGTCAGGGGCCCATCCGCTGAAGCGGATGTCCCAGGTCCTGGTGTAGTACATCGTCAGGTACTCTGGCCAGGACTTTGCGTCACCGGAAGTTGCAACTCCGATCGTCCCTAGGGCCTCCTCAAGCTGTCCGGCCATGGCAATTCGGTAGTCGTTGCCCTCGTTAGCCATCACGCGCAGGACGTTGGGTAGGCGGCACTCGGTGCCGTCCCTGTCTGCCTCTGCGACCACAGTGGGTGCTCCACCGTGAGACAACGAAGAGCAGTCGTACTGGCGGATGAATCCGGCGTTCTCCAGGATTGCCTCGGCGTTAGCCAAGTCGTATGTGAAGACCTCGAACTGGGTTCCCGCGTACAGGAATCCGGTTGGGATTGGCCCGTACTGTGGTGCAAGCGAGTTGTCGTAGGTGACCCTTCGGTGCGTGTCGTAGTCGAACGCGTAGGAGATTGCCTCCCTCAGGGCTGCCGTTGCCATGACGTTGCAGTCGTTCTCGTCGACTCCGTCGTCGCTGCAGTCGTGGTTCAGCACCAGAGACGAGTTTGCGTCCGTGTTGGAGGTATCCTCACCTGCGTCCAGAACCTTCGGGTTGAGGTTGAATGCCGACAGGGTCGTTGTGAAAGTCTCCCTGTAGGTGCAGATGTGGCCGGCCTTGCTAGCCACGTTCGGCTTGTCGTCAAGCGCGTCGTCCTCTCCTGCGTCCATTGCTCCGTTGCCGTTCTCGTCGATGTAGCAGAAGTTGGTCAGATCCTCGATGTTGATGCTTCCGAAATCTACCTCTCCGTCGGTGTATGCAAGTAGCCTCGTTGAAGCCTCAGTAACGATGGTCATGGTGTGCCTGTTGATGTTGTAGTCTCCAGACTCCCAGTACATCCAGTTGGGGGTTAGGACGATCCTGTCCTCACGGACCCATGACTGGACCAGGTATGCGTTGGTTCCGGCTCCGAATGGGCCCTCGTCCAACCATGCGTGGCAGTAGTCGTCGGATGTGACGTTTCCATCAGCATCTAGCTCTACTACCCTGTTGGCCTCGCAAAGTTCAGCGTTGATCACAGCGCCCACTGTGTAGGCGATGGTGGATATGAACGCGGATGATGGTGCTTTCAAGGTCACAGAGAAAGAGGTGGCGTCAATCGCCGTCAGGTTTAGTCCGCCGTTGTCATCGTGGTTTCCGTCTGCATCGTTGCAGTTGAAAGACTGGTCTAGGATCCAGTTTACATGGCTTGCAGGCCCTGCGTATCCAATGACCCTGCACCACGAGTAAACGACATCTGATGCTTCCATCTTGTCACCGTTGCTGAAGTACACATCGTCACGTAGGGTGAAGGTGTAGGTCAGTCCGTCTGAGCTGACGGAATAGCCAGTAGCGAGCCTTGGCTCGATAATCGCGTTCCCGCTGCCGTCACCGGCGTACCTGTACAGAGTGTCGTAGACCTGCTCGATAACGTCTCCAGATGCGGAGTCGTATGCGTCGCCTGGGTCGATTGTCGAAGCGTCCCCAATGGACATCTCGACGATCTCGCATGGGTTGTTCGATCCCTGCTCACGGCACTTCCTCGAAACCTCAAGCTCGTAAAGAGCCTGAGTGAAGTCGATTGTGCCAGCCGCGTAGTCGGCCATTATGTCGGCCTGTGCGCGCCCGTAGTCGCAGGAGCCGTCATCCAGTTCCGCTGCGGAGTCGTGGTTGTTCGCGGCTGAATCTGTGCAGCCCCTTACCAGTGTCTCCACCACAGTCTCGGTGACAGTCTCTGTCACGGTCTCAGTCACGGTTTCGGTTGTGACGCATGCGTTATTTCCGCTGTCTAGCGTGTAACCGTCTCCGATTGCGTCGCAGTCAGCTTGTGTCAGCGTCCTTTCCACATCCTCCCCAGCGCATCCCGCCAGGGCTGATGCAATCATCAGTGTGCATAATAGAAGAGCAT
>Ga0208764_10001092_pt1 | contig 17691 bp, 10 predicted proteins | sample ETNtaG_18_FD_185762 | JGI IMG/M metagenome (GOLD analysis project Ga0208764, IMG submission 185762) | Marine microbial and viral communities from oxygen minimum zone, Eastern Pacific Ocean - ETNP201302SV91 (SPAdes) (version 2) | ecosystem: Environmental > Aquatic > Marine > Oceanic ... | reverse complement strand
TCACCGGATAGTATGGGATGGATTGAATGATCAAGGTGAGCCGGTAAGTACTGGTGTCTATATATACAGTCTTACATCACCTAGTTTTCATAGTACGAAAAAAATGGTGCTCTTAAAGTAACGATTTGATGATGGGTGTAATCAGGAGGAATCCATGAAAAGAAATTTTCAATCAATATTATTAATTTTTGTATTTAGCTATGCCTTAATCGCTCAGGGCAATGTATTGCAAATTAATTCTCCAACTACAGGTGAGCTTGTATCTACTAGTTACTTGCCTATCGATTATAGTCTTGCGGGATATTTTGATATTGGTGATTCTGCTTGCACTAATTGTGATGGTTTTATTCGAGTAACATTGAATTATGCTTATGCGGGTTTATTTAATAGTGTAGGTCCGGATACATTGCAAGATGTGACCAATGGCCAGTACTTACTAGGTTTAGAAGCAGTTGATCCTTATGGAGATAGTTTTGATCCTCAAATAATGGATACAGTAACGTTTACTATTGTTGGCAATCCTGAATTATGCGCTCCGGGAGCTCTTACTGTATATCCTGGAGATGCTCGAAATGTTTTATCATGGAATGAGCCATTTTCAGCTTCATCTGCAAACCCATTTCCAGCAGCTCCAAATTCTGCTGATTATAATACAGGTTCCACAGATGGAAGCTCATTAACAGAATCCAGTGAAGTTAAAGGGTATGGTGGACCAAGCGATAGCAGAGAATCTGGTTGGATTCGTTTTAGCTTATTGGGTTTATCCCCTGCTATACAGGTTGACTCAATAGTATTTAACTATTATGTGAATGAGACAAATTGGCCTTATTGGACTGTAACGCCTGTTTCTGTCGATCCGTTAACTGCGGATGAAGCGACTCTTCACGCGGATATTAACGAAGAGGCATCTAGTGCTTCTGATTCATATTTATATCTAAGTGAGTCTTCTTCATATGCTCCAGGATTTTATTCTAACCCTCTTATTAATAATGCAGCCCAAGATCTTACGGATGCTATTCAGGAAGGGTTTTTTGCTATCGGGGTTGTTGATCGGGATTTTTCAACCACTTATTATCTAGAAATTGATGGTTGGAATGATGAAAATCCTCCAAGTCTTGATGTGTATTGGTCGGCGCCGGGAGGCAGACAGCATGTGTTTAATGCTCCTGCAATTAGTAATCATGTTGAAAGCCATTTTACTCTTGAAGAAATTGATCAATATAAAAATGCAGTTTCTAATGGGGGATTATATCCAGAATATCTAACAGCTATTTCAGATTTTGAAGTTGAGCGATATCCACTACCTTTTTCTCGAGATGTTGGCATTGTATGTGGATCATTTCAAAACTATAAGATCTATAATGGACTGACCAACGCAGAAATAGCCACATCGGATACAAATTATTTTGTTCATAATAATTTAACAAACAACACTTCATATTGTTACTATGTTAGCGCAGTATATTCTGAAGGAGAATCAGATACTACCGAAACGGTTTGTGCGACACCAGAAACATATGTTCCTGATCCTGTGACAAATCTTGCTGCTACGGGATTAGATGAAGAGGCTCTGATCTATTGGACATCGCCAGATGCTCCTGAATATGTATATTACACAAGTTTTGAAGATTCAGCTGCAAGTGGATTTGTTGGTGTTGGGGGTTTTCAAATTGGCGCACCTAACTATGCTAGTGGTCCGAATGTTGTTAGTGGTGCAAATTGTTGGGGTACAAATTTAAATGATGTATATGATAATACGGCTTCCGCATCATTGACTTCTCCAGTTTTTAATATTTCAGATTTATCAAACCCTATGCTACAAATTAATCATTGGTATCAAATTGAAAGTTATTGGGATGGTGGCAATGTTAAGATGTCTGCTGATAGTGGTGCTACATGGACTCTATTGTTACCTGTAGAGGATTACCCAGAAGATGCTGTTTCTACAGCGAATACAGCTATTCCTGGCGAACAAGCATATTCAGGTACTTTCAATGGAAACTTTTGGCATACAGTTCAATTTGCTATTGACAGCTTATCTGATGCGGATACGTTGGTTCAATTCCGATTTGATTTTGGAAGTGATGGTTCCGTTCAATATGCAGGATGGTACATTGATGACTTTGCATTAATGGATAATACATCCAATCGCGATATTGATGGAGAGCTTAATCAATATAAAGTGTACCAAGATGGTGCGTTCTTAGATTCCACTACGGAAACGAGTTATTTAGCAACAGGATTAACCAATACTCAGGAATATACTTTTGCTATATCAGCTAGTTATTACCCTAACTTTGAAAGTACTTTGGAAAGTATAACGGTTACACCTACTTGGATGTATGGTGATATTTCTGGAGTTATTAGTGACCCAAATGGGAATCCTCTTGATAGTGCTATTGTAAGCATAGGATCCTTATCAGACACAACAGGGGTGGATGGTATCTACATGTTGAGAGATTTAGATCCTGGATTACATAATATCGTTGTTACACATCCTAGTTTTGATAATAACAACGCGGATGTAACTGCTATTGCGCAAGCAGATGCTGTAGTTCAAAACTTTACTCTTAATCCAAAGCTTGGTCGTCCTGGCAGCTTGGAAGCAGATGGATTTGGTCAAAATGTATATTTGACTTGGCGGACAGCAGGGTCTATGGAAATTGGATGTGGGGATAAGTTGATTCCATCATTACCTTTCTCTGATCAAGGAACGAATCTAGGAATGGGCGATGAATGGGATGTAGCTGGCGGAGATGGTGAAGACTATACATATACTTTTTATGTTTTTGAGGATATGACTATAACCGTTGATTTATGTAGTCCAATTACTGATTACGATGCAAAATTAGAAATTTTTACTGCGGATGAATTTTGTGTGTATACTTCAACTGGCTACTATAATGATGATGGTCCTTTTGGAACGTGCCCTGATAGTCCAGCTCCATACACTCCTAGTTTTATTGAAAATGCCGTGTTAACGGAAGGCGTATACTATATTGTTGTAGATGGTTATGGAGGAGACGCAGGAAATTATGGAATTTCTGTTACTGAATCAGTGGGTGGTAGAGCTATTACTGCAAATCAACATATGTTAGATATCAATCTGGAAGAGCAAAAGCTTATTAGCAGAGGTGTTAGCGCAACTGACGCCAGGACATATGTGTCAGATTTTAAAGAGATTTATTTTGAAAATAATTTCCAATTAGGTCTAAATAATAATTCGGATACTAGGTCTGCTTTACTAAGGACTTCAGTAAATGATAGTCTTACTGGATATAATATATATCAAGCATTACTATCAGGTGACACATTAGCACTTACAACCTATGGAGAAGATACTACGGCTGTAATTGCTGTTCCTGAAAACTATGTTGAATATTGCTATTATGTAAAAGCACGATGGGGTACCGATTATGGTGAGCTTGAATCTAAAGCAACGCCAATTGTATGTACTACACCATACTTAGGTGGCGATGTTAATTCTGATGATGCGGTAGATGTAAATGATCTATTATCGGTAGTTGATTTTATTTTACAGATTGAGTTTCCTACGGAATTACAGTTTAGAAACTCAGATTTAAATCGTGATGATATGTTAAATGTTGCTGATATTATCATGATGATTGACATCATTTACGGATCTTCGGCGCGTACGCTTGCAAGTTCTACAGAGTCTATTGCAGAGCTATCCATGCGTAATGGAGCTGGTACATCTTTACTATTAGATTTAGCATATGATGGATTTGTTCGTGGAGTTCAATTTGATTTAACAGCAGATCTATCGGATATAATGTTTGGTAGTCCGATGTTAAATGAATTGCAAGAAGGAGTAATGATTAACTCTAGTACATTAGAGGATGGTACAACCAGAGTGTTGGCTGTTAATCTGCAGGGTGGTCTCTTATCCTTTGGTTCGGATGGTTTTATTACCATTCCTGTAACAATGAATACGGGAAGAGGAGATCATGTAAAGGTTGATATAGATGATATACAATTAATTGATCAAAATGGTGAGAGCATACCGGTAAATGCAAAGGGAGATGGTAGTGTTGCTTTAGAGTTGATTCCCATGCAATATGCATTATATCAGAACTTTCCAAATCCATTTAATCCTGTAACAGAGATTCAGTTTGATATTCCAGATATGAGTGCGGTGCAATTGGTAGTATATAATTTAATGGGGCAAGAAGTTCGTCGATTAATAAATGGTGAGATTCAGGCAGGATATCACCGGATAGTATGGGATGGATTGAATGATCAAGGTGAGCCGGTAAGTACTGGTGTCTATATATACAGTCTTACATCACCTAGTTTTCATAGTACGAAAAAAATGGTGCTCTTAAAGTAACGATTTCCTCTAAATAAATTAATAATTTACAACGGCCTTGAAAAAGGCCGTTTTTATTTGAAACTTTTTTGTTGTTATATCATTCTAATTATTGAAACATATTATGAATGGAGATTAGTTAATGAGAAAAAATGTAATAATTATATTTTCAATAATTTTATCAATAGGCTTTTCGCAAAAGTCGATTGTCCAGCAATTTAGTAAGACATTTGCTGATGTTGCGGAAAAAGTAAACCCAGCGGTAGTCACTATTTCTACAGATAAAATAATCAAGATGGATAGATTTAATCAGTATCCGTTTAATCAATTCTTTGGGTGGGATAAAAGCCCAGATCAGCAACAGGAATATAGGACAAAGGCTCTAGGGTCAGGTGTAATTGTAGATGCGTCAAAAGGGTATATTATAACCAATAACCATGTGGTTGCAGATATGGACAAAATATCTGTCAAATTAATGGATAAGAGAATATTTGAAGCAACTATTGTTGGTTCAGATCCTAAATCTGATTTGGCAGTCTTACAAATTGAGGCAGATGATCTAACTCAAGTTGATATAGGTAATTCAGACAAGTTGCGTGTAGGTGAATGGGTTATTGCGATTGGAAGCCCTTTTAGTGATAATCTCAGTCATACAGTAACTGCTGGTATTATTAGTGCTATGGGTCGAAGTGATATTATATCTAGAGAGAACTATGAAGATTTTATACAGATTGATGCAGCAATTAATCCTGGAAATAGTGGGGGTGCTTTGGTCGATTTGAATGGAAATTTAATTGGAATAAACACTGCAATAGCGACTGGTGGATATGAACGTTCAAATCGAGGTGTAGGATTTGCTATACCAACCAACATGGTCAATAAAGTTATGAATGACCTTATTGATAAAGGATATGTTGTAAGGGGATGGCTTGGAGTAGCTATTCAAGAGATAGATGATGCATATGCTAAAGCATTAGGTCTAGACACTAGAGATGGTGCATTAATTAGCAATGTTGCTAATTCAAGTCCCGCTGATAATGCAGGGTTAATAACGGGTGATGTAATTTTAGAATTCAATGATGTATCCATTAATAATTCAAGCCATTTAAAGAATGTGGTTTCCTCATCTGATCCTGATAAACGATATAAAGTGGACATTATTCGAGATGGAAGAAGAAAATCTATTTACGTAAAATTAGGAGAATTACCAAATCAACCACAGAATGCATTTATGGAGACGGATGAGTCAAGCACATTAGGAATTACTGTGCAAGATCTTAATAGTTCATTGCGGAAACATTATAATTTATCGCCTAAAGATGATGGCGTTGTTGTTACTGAAATGGAAAAGGATAGTGAGGCCTACAGGACTGGTATCCGTGAAGGAGATATAATAATAAGAGTTGGGACAAATAATGTTCGAAATTCGAATGATTTTAAAGATTTGATAAGAACAAGTAGTAGACAGAATACTGTATTATTATTGGTAAAGAGAAATGATATTTCAAGATTTTATGCACTTGAGACCGATAATTAGTAAAATTTAGTTATCATATTTAGAATTTTCTTATTCTAACTAATTGCGACCGAATGGGAACGCTTATAAATTCCCAACCAATTATACATTGAATAATTGGATATAGATAAAATGATTAAAAAGGTCGATCCTCAAGTTGATTTCGTAAAGCTAGAGCATTCCGTTCTAGATTTCTGGGAAAAGAATGATATTTTCAATAAAAGAGTTGCTTTGAATAAAGGCAAAAACCCTTGGAGCTTTATTGATGGTCCGATAACAGCAAATAATCCTATGGGTGTTCATCATGCTTGGGGAAGAACAATTAAAGATATGATGAACCGTTATAAAGCAATGTGCGGTTTTGATTTACGATATCAAAATGGATTTGATTGTCAGGGTCTATGGGTTGAAGTTGAAGTTGAAAAAGAATTAGGGTTTAAATCTAAACGAGATGTCGAAGAATATGGCATAGAGAAATTTGTAAATCTCTGCAAAGATAGAGTAAAAAAATATTCTGCAATTCAAACAGAGCAATCAAAGCGTTTAGGATATTGGATGGATTGGGATAATTCCTATTATACAATGTCGGATGAAAATAATTATACAATTTGGTCTATGCTCAAAAAACTGTTTGAAGATGATAAAATTTATAGAGGAATGGATGTTGTCCCATGGTCGGGTAAATCTGGAACATCCTATTCTCAAATGGAAATTATTGAAGGACGAAAGCTCGTTGCTCATGAATCAGTATTTGTTCGATTTCCCATTTTAGATAGAGAAAATGAATATTTACTTGTATGGACAACTACTCCATGGACATTAACGTCAAATGTTATGGCAGCCGTAAATGTAGATCTTGAATATGTTAAGCTGCGCGCATCTGATGGTTCATTATACTATTTTGCTAAAGACAATCTTGAGTTCCAGCGCTTAGAGAAGCAGTTTTCTGATAAAAAACAGTGGATTGACGGTGTCCCCAAACTTAAAACTATTTCTCAAATATTTAAAGAGCGTGGCGGCTATGAGATAGAGGGTACAGTCAAAGGATCTGAACTTGTAGGTTTAAAATATTCAGGACCATTTGATGAAATGGAAGCTCAGAGTGAATTAGGGGGCTATCCATTTACTGATGATAATTTAAAATCAAAGGGAATGAATGGAGTGAATACGCATCAAGTTATTGATGCGGGTAAAGATAGTATTGGAAATGATGTTGTGGTTGCAGGCGAGGGAACAGGAATAGTTCATATGGCTCCTGGTTGTGGAGATATTGATTATAAAATTGGAAAAAAAATGGGATTTATCAATATTGCCCCATTGGATGCTGAAGCAAAATTCATGGATAAATTTGGTTGGTTATCTGGTTTAGTTGCTACTGAAAAAGAAACAATTGATAAAATCATTTCTGATTTGAAGGAAAGAGGGTTTCTGCTTTATTCAGAGCAATATCCGCATGTTTATCCTCATTGTTGGCGGTCAGGAGATGAACTAGTTTTTCGTATGGTTGATGAATGGTATATAAATATGGATTGGCGTAACAGAATAAAAAAAGTAGTAGATCAAATAAAATGGATACCTGACTGGGGAAAAGATAGAGAAAATGAGTGGCTTGATAATATGGGAGACTGGATGATCTCGAAAAAAAGGTTCTGGGGTCTAGCGTTACCTATATGGGAATTTGAAGATGATACCTTTTTGGTTATTGGTTCAAAAGAGGAACTTAAAGATCTTGCGGTGGAAGGTTGGGATAAATTTGAAGGCCAAAGTCCTCATAGGCCTTGGATTGATAATATAAAAATTAAACATCCAAAATCAGGCTTAATAGGATCAAGGATATTGGATGTTGGTAATCCATGGCTTGATGCGGGTATTGTTCCATACTCTACTCTGAATTATAATGATGATAAGACGTATTGGGAAAAGTGGTTTCCTGGTGATTTTGTTGTAGAGAGCTTTCCTGGTCAATTTAGAAATTGGTTTTATTCCTTACTTGCGCTATCCACTGTTATGGAAAATAAAGCACCTTTTAAAACTCTATTAGGACATGCGCTAGTAAAAGATGAGACAGGAAGGGATATGCATAAGTCATGGGGTAATGCCATATGGTTTGATGATGCGGCTGAAGAAATTGGCGTAGATGTTATGCGATGGATGTATGCAAATCAAAATATAGAACATAATTTACTTTTTGGTTATGGCCCAGCCAATGAGGTAAGAAGGAAGTTGTTAACTTTATGGAATGTGTATTCATTCTTTGCAACGTATGCAGCTCTTGATAAATTTTCTCCAATAGATACAAAAATTAAAGATAGCGACCTTACTTTACTTGACAAATGGATATTAGCAAAATCAAATGTACTTGTAAAAGAAGCGGTAAATGCTTTTGAAAATTATCGGGTAGATAAGTTTATTCAAAAATATGAAAAGTTTTTAGATGATCTTTCCAATTGGTATATCAGGCGTAATAGAAGAAGATTCTGGAAATCAGAGAATGATATAGATAAGACTGCAGCATATCATACATTATACCATGTTTTATTAACCAGTGTGAAAATTGTTGCCCCAATACTACCATTTATGTCTGAAAAAATTTATCAGAACCTTGTTTGTAATATTGATAATAGTTTACCCGAAAGCATTCACTTGTGTGATTATCCCGTAATTGATGATAAAAAGATAGATCAGAAAATGGTAGAACAAGTAGATACTATAAGAAAAATTGTAGAATTGGGTCGATCAGCTAGAAATAAAGCTGAGTTAAAGATAAGGCAGCCATTAAAAGAATTATGTTTCCATCTTAGCGATAATAGTGTTGAGGAATTTATTATAGAAAATCAAAAGATCATTCTTGAAGAATTAAATGTAAAAAAAATAAAATATGTTAAATCCACTGATAAACTTATTGCATATGAAATAAAACCCAATCTTCCATTAATCGGTCAAGATTATGGAAAGGAATTGCCAGCAATTAAAGATGCAATCATAAAAATGGATTCAGATAAAATTGTATCAGATCTTAATCAATCGGGTGAAGTTGAAATTCCAATATCTTCAAATAGCATTGTTCTTAAAAGGGATGCGTTTTTAATTAATAAAGAATCTAAAAAAGGGTATACCTCAGAATCTGATGGTAATATTACAGTTGGTCTTAGCACCGAATTAACGGAAAAACTGATTCAAGAAGGAATTGTAAGAGATGTAATTCGTCACGTGCAAATTATGAGGAAAAATGCTAATTTCGCGGTTGAAGATCGTATTAATATTTATGGATCTTTTGATGGACAAATTGGAGATGCAATTAAAGCATATAAAGATTATTTTAAAAATGAAACATTAACAGTAAATATGATAGATGAATTTCAATCCGGTGAGTATGAAGAATCATTTGAAATTAAAGGTACTAGTATAAAAATTGGTATTAATCGTATATAAAATTAAGAAGTAAGGTATTATATGGCAAAAAAATATTCTAAAACGAAATTAAAAGTTTTCAGGAGTTCTATTGAAAAAAGAATGGAAGAAATAGCAACTGACATGGATGATATACAAGATGGTATTTTAGATAAGAGTTCTTCTGGTGGGGGATTATCACAAGAATCTGTATATAGTGTTCACATGGCTGATGCAGGTACAGATTCATTTGAACAAGAGAAAAATTATAATTTGATGAGTCGTGAAAGTGATTATTATAAAAATTTAGAAGTAGCGCTTGAAAGAATTGATGATGGTTCATTTGGAATGTGCAATATTTGTGAAGATTTAATTCCTGAAGAACGCATGATTGAAGTTCCTAATGCGACAAAATGTGTTAAGTGTAAAGAAAAAGATAAACTTGGGTTGATTTGAAGCTATTAATAGTGAATGCTGTAATTGTAGCTATTGACCAGCTAACAAAAGCAGTTGTTCGCAATAACATGTATATTGGTGAGTCCAAACCTATCATCAATAATTTTTTTCATTTGACATATATTACAAATGATGGGATGGCATTTGGGTTAGACTTTCCTGGTGGAAGTTTCTTATTTAATTTTGTTTCTGTTTCATTGACTATATTTCTAGCCTGGTATTATTGGCAAGAAAGGAATAGCAATATTTTACTTCGAATATCATTGTTATGTATTCTCGCAGGAGCGATTGGAAATCTTATTGATAGAATCTTTTTTGGTACTGTGGTGGATTTTCTTGATTTCATGATAGGTGGATACCATTGGTATGTATTTAATATTGCTGATTCATCGGTAACTGTAGGAATGTTTTTATATATTTTATTTTCAATTAAATATCAATCTAAAGAAAATCTATAATCAGTACTGAATAGAGAATGCTTACATTAAATGTTCCAAATAGCATCAACATGCGATTGGACAAATATTTATCTGAAAAACTAGACCAACTTTCTCGATCTAAAATCCAAAGCCTAATTAGTGATGGAAAAATTATGATTAATGGAGAACACGAAAAATCTAGTTATAAATTAAGTGGTAATGAATCCATAGTTGTTTATTTAGATGAAGATGAAGCACTTACTAATAATCATGTTGCACAAGAGATCCCACTTACAATAATTCATGAAGATGATGATATTTTGATTATTGATAAACAGGCTGGGCTTGTGGTGCACCCTGGTACAGGGATGAATGATAATACGTTATTGAATGGTCTATTGTATTATACATCATCATTATCAGATATTAATGGACCATCCAGGCTAGGAATTGTTCATCGACTTGATAAAGATACATCAGGAATCATGGTGGTGGCTAAGACAAATTCTGCACACAAGCACATTGCTGAACAGTTTGAAAAAAGAAATATATTAAAAACATATATAAGTCTTACATGGGGTGTTTGGGAAATAAATCAGGGGAGTATTGATAGGCCTATAAAAAGAAAACGATCTGACCCAACTGTATTTACAGTAGATGAAATGGGGCGTAATGCTTTTACTAACTACAAAGTTGAGAATTCATGGAGATATATTTCAAAAGTTCAGTTTAAACCAAAGACTGGACGTACACATCAGATTAGAGTACATTCCTCATTTATGGGTCATCCTATAATATCAGATGATAAATATGGTGGTGGTGAAAATAGAGTGAAAGGCTTTTTACCTGAAGTATCAAAGGAATTAAAAAGTATTTTACAAATATTCAATCGCCAAGCTCTTCATGCCTATAGCATTGAATTTATTCATCCGAATACAAAGGAAAATGTGAAATATATTTCACCGCTACCAAATGATTTTGCAGATGCAATTGATATATTAAGTGAAAAATATGGCTGATTCATTTATAGATACTATAAATTCATTTTTAATTACTCTTGAAAAAGAGCGCAACTTTTCATTACATACTATAAAAGCATATAAAAATGATTTAATTCGTTTTAAACTATTTTTAATAAAAGATAAAAGTAGAATTATTTTTGCACAAATTAATCGAAATGATATTCGAAATTATTTGGCAGATGAATATGAAAATGGATATATAAGTAAGACGGTAGCTAGGCGTTTAGCAACCTTAAAATCTTTTTTCAAGTATTTAGTAAAAGTAGAATTAATTGAAGATAATATATCAATACATGTTCATAGTCCAAAAGTGCCAAAAAAATTGCCAAGTTTTGTAGATAAAAACTTGATTAATATACTGATGGAATCTCCACCTCTAGATACTCTTCTTGGGGTAAGAGATAGAGCTGTCTTAGAGTTATTTTATAGTACAGGAATACGTTTAAGTGAACTTGTAAATATCAATATTGGTGATTTTTCTATTAATAAAAAACTTATTCGAGTTATTGGTAAAGGAAACAAAGAACGTATGATCCCATATGGTAAGTCTGCTATAAGAGCAATAAAAAATTATTTGAATATGCGCAATATTTCGTTTAACCCTGTTTTTGCAAATTCACCCTTATTTGTGAATAAGAGTGAAAAACGTATTTCAAAACGTACTATTCAAAGAAGGATGAATAATTATATTAAACTTGTTGCTGATGGAAAGAGTATTGGTCCGCACTTACTTAGGCATACGTTCGCAACGCACTTGTTAGATAATGGGGCTGATATTAGAGCAGTGAAGGATCTTCTTGGCCATAGCAGCTTGAGTTCAACTCAAATTTATACGCATGTGTCAATTGAAAAGTTAAAAAAAGATTATAAACAAGCGCATCCTCATGGGTAATTTTTAATATGGAAAATATTGGTATAAAAGGAATAGATAATTTTTATCGCAATCTAACGGTTAAGGAGTTAATCAATCATATTGTCCAAAACAATGAAGGGCGTACGGGTTTGCGAGGTGCTGCAATGATTGATACTGGTATTTATACAGGTCGCTCACCTAATGATAAATATATTGTGGATGAAGTTTCATCGACAGAAAAGATTTGGTGGGGACCGGTAAATAGAAAAGTTAATGAAAATGTTTTTGATGATTTGTATAAAAAAGTTGTTGATTATTACAATAAGGAGGAAAGCAACTCATATGTTTTTGATGGATTTGCAGGAGCAGATAAAACCTATAGTATAAATGTTAGAATTATAGCTAAAAAGGCTTGGCAGGCTCATTTTGCACATAATATGTTTATTAGACCTAATCATGATGAATTAGCAGCATTTGAACCTGATTTTACTATAATCAATGCTTCTGATATTCAAAATGAAGATTTTCAAAAACATGGATTAAATTCAAAAACATTTATTCTATTTCATATTGGTCGTCGCATTGCAATTATTGGTGGAACAGAATATGGCGGTGAGATGAAGAAGGGTATTTTTTCAGTATTGCATTATCTTCTTCCGCAGCAAGGAGTATTATCGATGCATTGTTCTGCTAATACGGATAAAAATGGTGATAATTCTGCTATCTTTTTTGGTTTAAGTGGAACGGGAAAAACAACTTTGTCTACGGACCCTGATAGGCCCCTTATTGGAGATGATGAGCACGGTTGGTCTGATGATGGAATATTTAATTTTGAAGGTGGATGTTATGCTAAAGTAATTAATCTTAATCCAGAACATGAACCTGATATTTATAATGCAATTCGTGAGGGCGCCTTATTAGAAAATGTGGTTTATGATGAAGGAACTGGTAAAATTGATTTTTCAGATGATTCAAAAACGCAAAATACAAGAGTATCGTATCCACTTGAGCATATAGATAATTCACTTTTATCACAGGGCAAGAATAGTATTTCTAGTCATCCAAAAAACATAATTTTTCTTACTTGTGATGCTTATGGTGTTTTGCCGCCAGTTGCTAAGCTATCCCCGGAGCAAGCAATGTATCATTTTATTAGTGGATATACAGCTAAAGTTGCTGGTACAGAACGAGGTATATCGGAACCTGTAGCTACTTTTTCACCATGCTTTGGAGGGCCATTCTTAACATTGCATCCATTAGTATATGCCGAGTTATTAAAAGAAAAAATGAAAAAATTTAATGTTCCAGCTTTTTTAGTAAATACGGGTTGGGTTGGCTCTAATGCCAGCTCTGGATCGCCTAGGATCTCACTACCTATAACACGAAAAATTATTCATAAAATTTTAGATGGTACAATTCAGTCCTGTAACTTTGAAAAGGATGCTCTTTTTGGATTTCATATTCCAACAACGCTGGATGATATTGATTCTAATCTATTACTTCCTAAGAATGTTTGGGATGATAAAAAAGATTATTTAATCGCAGCTAAAGATTTGATTGATAAATTTCAAGATAATTTCTCTCAGTATGAAATTGATGATGAAAAAATAAAAAATGCGGCACCTAGTTATAATTAGTTATTTATTATCTTTATGATTACAATTAGATTCGCGACTATCAAAAATATATAAGGAGTAAAATTGAGTAAATATACATTCACTTCAGAATCAGTAACTGAAGGTCATCCAGATAAAGTGTGTGATGCTATATCGGATGCTATCGTTGATAGTTATTTATTAGAAGATAATGAATCTCATATTGCTTGTGAAACGTTGGCAACAAAAGATTTAGTTGTTGTCTCAGGAGAAGTACGTTCTAAGGGAAATATTGATATTGAAAAAATAGTTCGAAATACACTTGCAGAGATAGGGTACACTGATAGTAATCTAGGTATGGATAATAACTCTGTTGATGTTATGATAAAAGTTCAAGAGCAGAGTACAGAAATTGCACAAGGTGTAGATCAATCAGAAGATCATGAGCAAGGAGCGGGAGATCAAGGGCTCATGTTTGGTTATGCCTGTAAAGAAACACCTGAATTAATGCCTATGCCAATTCATTTATCTCATCGGCTCACTGAGCGATTGTCAAAATTAAGAAAAGATGGAACACTGCCTTGGCTAGGCCCTGATGGTAAATCTCAAGTTTCTATTGATTATATAGATGGTAGGCCTGTTTCCATTTCTAAGATAGTTATAGCAACACAACATAATGATATGCTTGAAAAATTTGACACTGAGGATAAGGAACATAAATTTGTTGAGGAGCAGGTAATTGAAAATGTAATTAAGCCTGTTATAGAAGAATCTGGCTTGCAAAGCTCGGGGAGCTTTATCGTTAATGGAACTGGTCGATTTGTTTTTGGAGGTCCAGATGCTGATACAGGACTAACTGGAAGAAAAATTATTGTTGATACTTATGGTGGGTATGCGCCACATGGTGGCGGTGCCTTTTCAGGGAAAGATCCCTCAAAAGTTGATAGATCAGCGGCTTATATGGCGCGTTATATAGCAAAAAATATTGTTGCTGCAGATCTTGCAGATAATTGCGAAGTTCAATTTTCATATAGTATTGGTATTGCTGAGCCTACTTCTTTTTATGTGAAATCATTTAATACTGGAAAGATATCTGATGAAGAATTAACAAATCTTGCAAAGGAGGTTTTTCCATTGAATCCCGGGGAAATTATCACACATTTAGATCTTAAGTATCCCCGATATAGGAAAACAGCATCCTATGGTCATTTTGGCAGGCAAGATGATTTGTTTACTTGGGAAAGAGTTGATATGGTAGATCAATTAATATCTACTTATAATGAAAGGAATAGTTGATGGAAACTTTAATAAATATTAAAAAAATTGTTGAAGATATAGATTATAAAGTTTCGGATTTAAATCTTGCGGAAGATGGACGCAATGCTTTAGATATTGCGGAAAAAGAGATGCCAGGTCTGATGGCTACTAGAAAAAAATATGGATTAGAGAAACCATTATCAGGTAAAAAACTGACTGGATCTCTGCATATGACTGTTGAAACAGCAGTATTAATTGAAACATTGGTTGAGCTGGGAGCTGATGTGCGATGGGCAAGTTGTAACATATTTTCAACACAAGATCATGCAGCCGCTTGTATAGCTAAATCTGGAATACCTGTTTATGCTTGGAAAGGGGAGAGCTTGGAAGAATACTGGTGGTGTACTTTGCAAGCATTGACTTTTAATGGGAATGAAGGTCCTGACCTAATCGTAGATGATGGTGGAGATGCAACTTTGTTAATTCATAAAGGGTATGAATTAGAAGAATATTTTGCAAAGAATAATAGTATACCTGAAATTACTACAACTGTAAATGAAGAGCAGATCATTGAGCATTTACTTCGTGAGGTGTTAGATAAAGATCCGATGCATTGGCATAAAGTAGCTAAAAATATTATTGGAGTTTCTGAAGAAACGACTACTGGAGTCCATCGTTTAGAACAAATGTCCAAAGATCAAACATTATTATTTCCCGCATATAATGTAAATGATTCAGTTACAAAATCTAAGTTTGACAATGTATATGGTTGTAGAGAATCTTTAGCAGATGGTTTAAAACGCTCAATGGATGTTATGGTAGCAGGAAAGACTGTATTGATATGTGGTTATGGTGATGTTGGAAAAGGATGTGCGCAATCTATGAGAGGATATGGAGCAAGGGTTCTTATTTCTGAAATTGATCCTATATGTGCCCTTCAAGCTGCTATGGAAGGGTATGAGGTTGTTACAATGGATCAAGCTATTCCGGAAACGAATATTTATGTTACTACTACTGGAAATCGTGATGTAATCACTTTAGATCATATGGAAAAAATGAATGATCAATCAATTGTATGCAATATTGGTCACTTTGATAATGAAATTCAGGTTGATAGATTAAATGAATCATCCAGTGTGCAAAGAGATACTATTAAGCCCCAAGTAGACCGATATACTTTTAATGATGGTCGTTCAGTGTATTTACTTGCAGAAGGACGATTAATGAACCTTGGTTGTGCAACTGGCCACCCTAGTTTTGTAATGTCAAATTCTTTTACTAATCAGGTCTTAGCTCAGATAGCTCTGGCTAAAGAAAAACCCGATCTTGGTGTGTATATGCTTCCTAAAGAGTTAGATGAAGAGGTTGCTCGTTTGCATCTTGAACATCTTGGTGTTACTTTAACTGAATTATCTGATAAACAAGCTGATTACATTGGTGTTTCGAAATCAGGACCATATAAACCCGATCATTATAGATATTAATTATTAGAAAATTACCCTGTTTTTAATCAGGGTTTTTTTTTGTGGTAAAGCTCATGAAAATTAGAGAATTTCTAGTGGCTTTTGCCGTTTATAAATGGAACGAGATTACCTCAGCAGTTTACTGAATCTCTTTCACATACGAATAAGTAAGATTTTCGTTTGTTTGCTTATCTTCGTTTTTTCGTCATGTGATTTTGATAGTCCAAGTAATTTTGTGGTTCCCACTTGGTTCATTGATATAAAATTACCCTTAGTATCTAAAACATTTCCAATGGGTAATCTTGTTGATACAACAAATTTTATATACCCGACTGATGATTCTGCTGGATTTCAACTTATTTTTAAAGGTGATATTGAGCCTCCGGTGGGCACAGAAGAAACTGATTTGTATGTACCTTTTGAGGGGGGATATATAGAGCAAGAAATCCCACCTGATCCGATTGCGGGTATTGATGGAAGCGCAATTCCAATACCCCCAGTTACTTTACCAATTGATCTTAGTTCACTAGTCTTATATAATCAACCTGTATATCCTGATACGCAGATAATAACTATTGGAGGCATTACTGATACGAATCGTTTTCAACTACCATTACAAGATACTGTTGTAATGTTTGGAAGTGCATATAATAGATATTTTGTTAATCCAGTGAATCAGGTATTATCTGCAATATTAGATTCTTTAAATGGCTTGGAACCCATCTCTCTTGGTTTATCATCATTAATATCGGGTGTAGAGCCGCAAATTATTTCAAGCGTTGATTCTCTTATCATATCTGGTAGCGATGCAAGCCCAAGCTATTTTTCATCTTACTTCCAAAACAGGGGTTACCCAACTAATCTAGTTAGTCCATATGCTAGATTTATAGGTGGCAATGAATCCTTAAATGATACGATTGTGGATCATGATACTACTTCAGTACCAGCAAACTATATTTTTCAAACCTATAGTGATTTATCAGGAGAGGGTCTAACCGAGAATTTAAAAATTACTACTAGTTTTCAATTAGAGACTGTGCACCCTGATAGTCTTATTATTCTATATCCTGAGATTAGTGATTCTATGTATATAAAATCTAATCTTGTTTTTAATATATCTGGAATTGATAGTGCAAAGGTAACTATTGACTCTGTGAATTTGGATTTAACGGAACAGTTGGAATCTATAAAAAGTCAATTAAGCTTTGGGGGTAATTTACCAGAAGTAGAGGGGACTACTTTGGAAATAAAAAGTGCTCTCATGGAGTCATCAGGTATACCAATCACTGCAAATAAATTTACCGTTTCCGATCTTCAAAGTACATTCCCATGGAATATGAAATTTTATTTAAATATTCCAAATTTTGTACCTCCATCAGATGGGGAACCT
>Ga0208764_10001091_pt1 | contig 17700 bp, 17 predicted proteins | sample ETNtaG_18_FD_185762 | JGI IMG/M metagenome (GOLD analysis project Ga0208764, IMG submission 185762) | Marine microbial and viral communities from oxygen minimum zone, Eastern Pacific Ocean - ETNP201302SV91 (SPAdes) (version 2) | ecosystem: Environmental > Aquatic > Marine > Oceanic ... | reverse complement strand
ATGACACCTGTACAGTTCCTGCTGCACTGAGTACTGCGTTAGCACCCATTGAAGCACCGGAACATGCTGCACCAGCAACACCGACAACACCAGCGTCGACAAGAGCCTGTGCTGCTGTTGCTGCGACGGTACCGTCACAGCCCGAGTCAGCCTCTACAAGCTCGAAGTTTCCGCCCATTGCATTGAGGTCGTCAATTGCCATCTGTGCAGCCACCGTGAACGGAGGTGCATAGACTGCGATTGGACCAGTCATTGGGTTTAGCATACCAATCTTCATTGATTCTGATACTGGAGCTACGAATACTGGGTTATCGTTGCCCATGTAGTGAGCAGCGATCTCATCGACAAGCGCGTTTGCGACGTCAACGTCGAATCCAACAGCGTTACCGTCCTCATCAAGGCTCTCGAACGGCGGGTAAGCCGTGTCAGAGCACAACATGAGCGAACCGGACTCAAGAACCGCAGAGAGGGTTGAACCCTCACTTGGGGTTGGGTACGAGGTCGCGGTGTTGTCATCGCGGTCATCCGTAAGGACGACAGCTCCGTCGAACCAAGCGCCGAAGATGGCATCGTATTCGCCAGAGTCAACAATCGCAGTGATTGCGACATTGAGGGCATCGAGCAATTCGCCCGAGTCCTCGCGGACTGCGAGTCCGAAGGTCTCATCTGAGAAAGTCGTCATCAGGTCGCCAGACAGCGCGAGCACAGGTGAATCACCCATGGCGTAGTCCGCCTCACCGTTTCCGACTGCCGCTACGACCGAGGGGAAATCTCCGTACGCAACAATTGTCGCGGCCGCAAGATTGTCTTGGGCATAGAGGTCAGAGGTCGTTCCGGATTGAACAGCGACGGTTGTACCAGCCGCATTCAGTTCCGAGACGTCCGAGATAGCTGCGGATCCAGCCGCACCGATTACACCCTGGCTACTTGTGTAGTAACCACGAGTGAAGTCGACGACTTGGTCGCGCTCCTCCGTCTTCGTCATCGCCGAGATGATAGCATCGCACATCTCGCCGCCGTTCAAATTGGGGATGATTGGGTCCCAGTCTGAAGTCACGAAGTCAGCCGACACATCGTCAGCTGGCATCAGAGTCCAGTCATCGTCCTCATCTTCCCCACCCAGACAGCCTGCGAACGCAGCCGCAAGCATACTGAGAGTCATCAGCATTGCAATCATTTTCTTATCTAACATGGTGTATCTCACGCTCATTAGTGCAGCCGACCACATTCCGTTTTTGTTATAGAAGTTCGCTATTTTGATTCTAAACACACCGTTTTCAGGGGTTTGGGAACAGGAAGTCTTCGATGCCAAAAAGTGAGGTACTGCGGGTGTTTATTACACATTAAGGGGATTTTCATAACGAGCAACTCCGAATTTCGGAATTATTTAGTTGTAATTCGGTTAAACTGAAAATGCCAATAAATACTGATTTTACCACATCGAACGTAATCCGAATAATGCGATTGATTTTCAGCATTTGAAAGAACACAAATCTCGTTCTAAATCCGACCCCTTTCCGCCGATTGAATCATGAAGTCCCGCCCTTGCGTTTCAGTCGTGGTAGACACCCCGATGGACTATGCCAGCAGCGGTGTCGACATCGATGCCGAAGGTGCTGCTATTGCCAGCCTAATTGGTTCACTCAGTGGTTCAGTAAGACAAGCTGGAACTCGAGGTGCTCCTGTTCCGCTTCCCGGTGGCTTCGGTGGAATTATTGAATTCGGAGATTCACGCTTGGCTCTAGCGACCGATGGAGTAGGTTCGAAGTTACAATTGGCTAACCAACTCAGTCGCTACGAGGGAGTCGGTATCGATTGTGTGGCAATGAATGTCAATGACCTCTTGTGCGTCGGTGCAGAACCACTCGCCTTCGTCGATTACATCGCAGTTCCTGAAACGAACCCTGAGGTTCACGCAGTCATCGGAGCATCTCTTGCCGAAGCCTGCCGTCGTGCTCGAATCACACTGGCCGGTGGCGAAACAGCGACACTTCCTGGAATTGTCACCGAACTCGACTTGTCGGGTACTGCCCTTGGATGGTTTCCTGCTGGCTCAGCAATTACCGGAGAGGGATTAGCGGCGGGAGACGTGATCATCGGCTTGCCAAGTAGTGGAGTCCATTCCAATGGTTACACGCTGCTTCGTGCTGTAGTTGAGAAATCGGGTTTGGGATTGACAGATCCCGCGCCGTTCGATGCGACTCACCCAGGACGTGAAATTGAGGGTGCGGATGAATCCGGAGCTACCTTGGGTGAAGTCTTACTGAATCCTACTCGAATCTATGTAAATCCGATTATCGATTTGATCGATGCTTGTAGAGATGAATCGGGCCCGTGTGCTAGTAAAGATCTGAAGGCCATCGCGCACATTACCGGAGGTGGATTGTCGAATCTTCTGAGACTCCACGAGAGTCTCGGTTGGCACATCTCAGACCCGCTGCCAATTCCACCCGAGTTTACTTGGATGGCCGAGGTCGGACCTGTCGAAACACTCGAGATGCACCGTGTTTTCAACATGGGTATGGGTATGTGTCTCGCGGTCTCCACAGAAGTTGCTGAATCAGTGGAAAAATGGCTTACTGAGAGGTTGCCCGGCAGTCGAAAAGTGGGTGTTGTAACCAATGATGGGCACCGAGTGACGCATGCCGATTCGCGTGTTCTCTTCGAGCATTATTGAGCCGTCATCGCATCGATTTGCCTAACTCTTGCGAGCAGTCAAGCCAATGTGTGAGGGCTCATCCGTCGCGCTGTGGGAACCCCGACTCTTCCAGGCTGGCCTGGCCTCATCCATAGGGAAGGGCGCACGCTAACCCGAGTTACTAGCGCTCCCGATTCGACAACAAGAGGCCCTGCTGCAAAGAGCTCCAATGCGGTCTTTCATAATCCAGCGATGGCAGGCTCGCGCACACGTAGTGTGCTACTGATGGCGCATGTTATCGAGTCTGGAATTTTGGGCGATGGTCCAATTCGAGCGATCGATGGGCTCAGCGCATCTGGCTTGCGTGCGAGGCGTTGGTTACACGAATTACCAGAGGGGATTGGGGAACGTTTGGTTGCAACTGCAGGTGATATGAATCAGAATGCTCTTGATTGGGCAATGGCGACCGAATCTGAGTTTCCTGCCGGTCGAGGTGAATTCAATTCTCTTCTCGGTGATTTACGGTCGAGCATACTCTCTCAAGGATGGCACTGGATTGATATCGATCCTTTCGGCTCGCCCGTACCATTTCTCGATACGGCAGTTCAGGCGCTGGCCAGACGCGGTGTATTGGAGGTCAGCGCCACCGATTCTGCCGCACTCTCTGGATCATCGAAGAATCCACTGATGCGGCGCTATGGGGCGAGAGTTCGACTGGACAAAATGAAGCACGATTCTGGACTACGTGTGCTGATGGCAACAGTCGCGCGCGCGGCAGCGCGCCATGACCGAAGCATCGATCCTTTGCTATCCATTTGGGATTCGCACCATCTGCGTGTATCCGTAAGCGTGAGGCGTGTGATGACTGGTGCGAATGATGTCGAGGAATCACTGGGCTGGAGAGTTTACACTCCAAATCAAGCCGAAGTCGATGCCTCGGTTGCAGCAGGTTTGCTCCCGGCAGACAATGGCAGTGACCTACCAATCCGTTGTTTCCTTCCGCTTTCTCACCCTGTTGCTCGTGAAGATAAACGCGTTTCAGGGCCTATGTGGATTGGCCCGATTGCTAATGCTGATGCAATGTCGTCTATGACTGCTGAACGCGCCCTCGAAATGTGTGGGCCGGAGGATACGGGCGAAGACCCCGCCGGGTGGAGTGGGGAAGATTTCGAGGCGGAGCGAAGACGAGTTGTGCGGTCGGTTCGCAATCTTGCAGAGGAAGCGGAATCAATCTCTGCAGCGCATCTAATTGCAGTCGATGAACTCGCAAGTTGGCTTGAGCGAGGCTCGCCACCGAGCCCTGCAAAGATGGTTGCTTACCTCAAAGAACAGGGTCACAGTGCATCAGTTTCGCACTATGCTGAGCCTTCGTTTAGAACTGGTGCTCCTTGGTCTGCGGTGCTTGCAGCGATTGATACGATAGGTTCGGCCGCTAATGATAGGTGAAAGCATGGATGAAGTTCGAGAGAAGTTGCTCTCTATATCAGAGATAGGTCTAGAAAGACCGTGAGAATTCCATTCTGTGCTCATGTTTTCTTCCAAACAGAGAATGGTATTCCTTGTGAATCCCAAAGCCACCTTAGAGTTTCTCGGCGAGCCTCGAGGAAGTCCATTTTGTGTTTATGGCTTCTGATTTTTCTAGGATATCCGCCGTTGGCGTCCTCATCGGGCCATAGAGCCTCCAATGACCTAAACATTGGAGTATGCCCCCCAAAACCAAGAGCGTGAAGATACTCATGAAACAAAGTTGAGATTGCTACTCTAATCCATTCCGGAGTCAACATGGTTCTACACAGATCGATTCTACGGACGTCTTTTGGCTCTATTCTAGGTTCCTCTGGCCAGTATTTTCTCTTCCTAAAGGACTCTATGTGGAACCTGCACTTACCCAGGCATCGGAGATTGTCTCTACGAAGCAGTCCGAGGGGGACGTCGTACAAATCTGAGACTGGTAGGTCAGATAGTTCATCCATATCCTCCATCACTGGGATTACCATGTCCCTCACTGTCTCAAGAGTTACTGATCCATCTACATCTGAGAATATTATCTGAACATGGCTGGGAATCTTCACACCTTCCTTCATTCGATTAACAAATTCCTCCTTAGTCAAGGAAATTGTGGTTTGGTCACCATCTACTTCCTTCTGGTGTGCTATACCTTCTTCTTTGTTAGTCATAAATTTCTCCTCTTTTTTGTATGTTGAATTGGATGGATAGAGCGCTAGAAAGTTCTTTCTGGACTAGAAAATTGTTAGTAATCTAACTGAGCGTCAAAGGCTACTTTCGGGGCTTGATAAATGTTAGCAATTTAACTGGGCGTCAGAAAGAACTTTCTGGAAATTGAAGCATATTGAGAAGACGGAATCAACCGCCGATGTATGACATCTCAATTCGCGGAAGCGCAGAAGTCTCCTCAGAACGCAATTCAGAGTAGCGATCAGCTCGACGGGTCCAGATTGCAGCGATAGCCGCAGTTAGATTTCCTCCGTTTGCACCGTTGTGAATCAAAGCTCGAAGATCGTGGCCACCAGAAGCGAATAAGCAAGTGAATAGCCTTCCATCAGCAGAAATCCTCGCGCGCACGCAATCGCCACAGAAAGGCGCGCTTACAGAAGAAATCAGGCCGATTTCGCCAGACCCATCCGAATGACCCCATCGCACAGCAACATCGGAGGCGTTCTCGGATTCAAGCGGAATCAAATCGAATTCTTTCTGCAGATGTTTCAGAAGATCCTTACTTGGCACAACCTCTCCTAAAGTCCAGCCATTTGTCCTCCCCACATCCATGAATTCGATGAAGCGGACTGTGACATCAGTGCCGCGGAAGTGGTGGACGAGTTTGGCTGCCTGCTCTTCATTGACTCCTCTCCTGATGACGCAATTCACCTTCACTGGCGACAACCCTGCCTCCAGTGCCGCGTCTATTCCATCGAGGACATCTGCGACGCGCGCGTCGGCATCACACATCGCTCGGTGAACGTTTTCGTCGAGGGCATCCAGACTTACAGTGACCCTCGAGAGGCCGGCTGCTGCGAGTGCAGGTGCGTTGCGGCGGAGTAGAGAGCCGTTGGTTGTGAGCGCTAGGTCAACTCCGAGGTTCGAAAGGCGAGAAACAAGATCGGCGAGATCGGGACGCAGAAGTGGTTCACCGCCAGTTAAGCGAACCTTTTCAAGACCGAGGGGGAGACTGGCCTGAACGACTTTTTCGATTTCATCAAAGGTCAGGAAGGCGCGGCGCGGGAGAAATGTGTGATCCTCTCCAAAGCGCTCGCGCGGCATGCAGTAAGGGCAACGGAAGTTACAGCGGTCGGTGACTGAAATTCGTAAATCACGTAGAGGTCTTCCGAGGCGGTCGGTGACTTCCTCGGGCGCCATTGCCGAGTCTAGTCTGCTATTGGTAATGGGTTTACCGAAGACCAAGACTACGATAGTCTCGGGGGGTCCGAGCGAGAACAGATTGAAGTGAGGAGGGCTTGTGAAGGGAGGTGATGGCCATGCTATCGATTACCCCGAAGGCGCGCGAAATGCTCGATTCTTTCGCTGAGCAAGCGGATGATGGGGAGCTTTCGCTGCGTGTAGAAATCATTGGCCGAGGGCCAAAGGGATTCCAGTACGACTTACAATTTGTCACGGCCGATGGAGGTTCGACCGATGACCTCGTCGTCGAAGTCGAGGGCATGAAGGTCCGTGTTGCTGCACGCAGCGCACAATATCTCGATGGTTCAACTCTCGATTTCAAGGAGACGCTGATGGGCGGCGGTTTCGCCTTTGACAATCCAAATCCGCTCTGGGTCGACGAACTCTCAAAGAAAGTCGCTGAGATCATCAACAATGAAGTCAATCCTGCAGTAGCAAGCCACGGCGGCGTTGTCGAACTTGTCGGCGTCGACGAAAACAAGGCGATTATTGCCTTCGGAGGCGGCTGTCAAGGTTGCGGCATGGCCGATGTCACCCTCAAGCAAGGCGTTGAAGTGATGATCAAGGAGAAGGTACCTGAGATCTCAGAGGTCATCGATTCTACCGACCACGCCGCCGGAACAAATCCGTTCTACTGAGGCGGCTATATCCAGCCGATTCAACGGCTCAGTATACCATTCTGACTTCATCGTCGTCGCGATCATCATCGGGTGCTGGTAGAGCATTCGCCTGAGCCCGCTCGAAAGCTTCGCGCACACGTTCCTCGATGGCCCGAGCATCCTCTAGCAGACCTTGAACTGGAATCTCCATGTCGAGTAAGTCGGCAACGCCTTCGATTGCGAGAAGAGCGGCACGCGCATCTGGATACATTGGATTACACTCAGCAAGAAGAGCGGTGACATCGAGTCCGCGCCGCTCACCTTCTGCAATCAGATAACCAGAAATTCCTGAGACAATTCCTTGCTGAATCCGCTGGATTCCTGAATCGTCAAGCGCATCACGACCGATCGCAGTCGAAGAGACTCCCCAGAGGTCGCTCTCCTCCTTGATTCCCAAATCATTGCTAACGACCCCGTCGATGACAATCAAACGGTCGAACCCTCCTTTGGTGAACCATTCTAGAACCGTCTCTCCAAAGTGCACATCATTCTGCGGCGGAAATTGAATTTCGGCGATGAAAACGCCCATTCCTTCGCCTTGGTAGACGCGAACGGGGTGCTTAGGGACTGAATCGTGGATGAGTGCGATAGCAGGAAACTCTGGATGGAGCACCGTCCCCATCGGGTGAAGACCCATCGTTTGGATGATATGCGACATCGCAATTACCCCTACAGAACCGACTGTAGAGAATCCACAAATGGCGGTACCACCGAGCCTAGTGGGGTCCGCTGCGGAGTGCAGGACCAGAGGGTAACCTGAGCTGCCGTGTTCGACCATTGAATGCTGGTCGTCACCGCTGTGTCTTGAATCAAACGGTCACCCGAGATTCATAGTGGCTTTACCTCGCGCGCCTAATGTAATGATACAAATCACGAGTCGATTTTATCAGAAGGTGGCTTGTCCTCGTCTCGTTAGCATGTCTGAAGAGGATAACGGAAACATCGGAAGAATTTGGATTCGTGTAGGTTCAACCGAGGTCGATTTGACAGGATCAGCCCGCGAAGTCAACGATTCCTGGCTGAAATTGAAGGAACAGGACACTTGGGCTTCTGCTCTCTCGAAAATTCGAACCGCGCGCCAAGATGCGATTGAAGCGGCTCGGCAATCGATTAACGAAACGGGAATTCCAGAGCGTGGCTCGGCATTCAGGCGTTTGCTCGAGAATTGCAACGTCTACCGAACAGGAGACGTGATTCTCGCTGCTATTCACTATCTGCGCTCAGTCGAAAAGGAGGACGATACACCTCCTCGAGCCGTCAAGAGACTAATCGGAGATTCTGGTCGATGGACCGATGCTGAAATCGAAAAGTGGAATCTCTCGCTCTACATCAACCGAATGCTCGATGATTCCTCATCGCGGGGTCGCCCAGCATTACTTGCATACCCCGCGGGCAAGGAGAAGAATCGCTACGTTGTTGTCACCGACGCAGGTCGCGACCATCTCGAGAGGCTATCCTCGTGAGTGACGAAGGTGCAACGGCCGGAACAGAGGCCGAATCTGAGGATGATTCAGAGGGACCGAAGGACTGGTCTTTCACTTCTCACGTCGGTGCAGACCTGCGTGGAATCGATCTTTCAGGAGCAAATCTACGCCGTGCGGTTTTCGATGGGGCTGACTTAGAAGGAGCAGATTTGTCTGGTGCGGATCTTCGAAAGGCCTCCTTCAAGCGGGCTAATCTAATGAAAGCGGCATTCGATGATGCCGATATGCGAGGCGCGAGTTTTGTGAAAGCGCGAATGAACTTGTCAAACTTCCAAAGATGTCGTCTAGATGGTGCAGACCTACGTGGAATCCGTGGACGCTATGCCATTTGGAGAGATGCTAATTGGTGGGAAGCCACCATGGATGATAGTCTGCGGAATGCTCTGGGGAAAAAATGGCCTCAGAAATAATTGGATTATTCCTGCATTAATTTGGAAAGGCCTTCGCGCATCCAGTCTGGTACGGAAATCTTCCGTTTGACATCACTCATATCGACACAAACAGTCACTTGGTCAGCGGTCCAACAAAGGGTACCATCTTGGTTTCTGAACTCTATTCTCCAAGTGATTGAGGTATCTCCAATTCGGGGCACAGTAATAGTGCAATCAACGGTATCACCGTAAGCCAACGGATGATGGAAATTTGCTTCTGAATGAACAAGTGGGAATCCTATATTGTGCTTGACTAGTATCTCATTGTAGTGCATCCCGCACGAAAATTCCCATGACTCTTCGTAAAATCGGTGCGCCAAATCCCAGAATTGAGGGTAGTAAACGATCTTTGCAATATCGACCATCGGGAAGTCAACGCGCCGACTCGAGGTGAATGCCATACCCTCCCGTCGGGGCGCTTCTGCTTGAACGCAACGATGAGAAATTGGCGGACCCACCGCGATTCGAACACGGGTTTGAGGCTCCGCAAGCCCCAGTGATATCCAGGCTACACTATGGGTCCAGCGAGCCGCTCGACCTGTGACTTCGGTTTAATCCCGACGGTTTCAGTGGGACTAGATAGTAAGCGGCAAGACTGTCTTCCAGCGAGGCTCTGCGAGCTTCTTGGCATTAGGGCCAGTTTGAACATTCTTGGTCTTGTGAGTAAGTACGCCGTGCATGCCATCAACTGAGAATTTGACGCGCAACTCGACCATGCGATCGCGCTCGGCGGCGTTCATCTGATCCTCGTCGAGGTCGATACTTCCTCCTGCATCAGCGCCGGCGTTGGTGATACTCAGGCTGTTACCATCCATACTCGCGCGTGGTGAGAAATCGAAGTCATCCGGTTCTTTCATGAAAACGTCGACATCGACAATCAATCGGTCTCGCACAGAGGCCTTCTTGATCTCAATGGAGCGCACCATCGAAGCGTTCCACAGGCTCCGAGTTGAAAGCCCTTTGCGCATCCATCGGAGACTTAACCAATCAAAAAAATCGCAGGGCCATAGAGGCGGAATCAGGCTCCGACTTCACTGACTCTAGGAATCAGAATGATGTAATCTATGGTCAGAGTCCAATCATTGCCAGTATCAGGATCTATTCCATCGATTGGGATATCTGGGTCGCACTCGTCTGCCGTTACCGTCCAAATCCATTCTCCTTGGCCAAACCTCGCTCCCGCTTCGTTGAGCAGGCTTTCAACGAGGCTTTCGGACGAGTCCGAACTTACGGTATAACCACTCTCGGGCCACGGATTCATCCCGCCTCGGTCAATGCGAGCAGTCGCATTTAGTGTGACATTTTCCTGAGTCGTCTGCGTGCTCGTCGTCCAACCGGTCATAGGTACATTGACTCGCAGAGTGAAATTGTCCTCTGGCCATTGGAATGGCAGTAGGTCTCGAGCCAAAGTCAGCGTCGCGTTAACTTGGATGATTCGAGCCCCGTCTCCAGGGGTGTGCTCGTGGATTGTGCTCTCACCCTGTTCGGTGTGTCCGTTCCATTCGAAGCTGTCGTGCCGTTCTTCCCAAACGACGTTGAACATACGATTGACGACCATCAGACTCCAAGTCTGAGTGGTCGTCGCACCATTGTCGTCGATGAGAGTGAGCATTCCTGTCTGATTACCCGAGTCGGCGTACATCACTTCGACAGATGATGAGGTTGCGTCGGCGTCGTTACGAGGGTCACCATCGCCGTTGCGGTCGAAGCCGAGGTCAAGGTCCCAGATGTATTCGACACCGCCACCTTCGGGATCATAGGAGGAGCTGGCATCGATGGTGGCGGTCTCGTTGGTTCGCACATATCCAGGCATATCGAGGACGACGATTGGAGGGGAATTAACGAAAATTGCAATCGAGGCGCGATCGCTCTCACCCTGATCATTGAAAACTTCGACTTCGACGTCGTGGTTCCCGGCCTCGGTGAAAGTGTGGAAAGCGATTCCAGTAGTTGTCGTGCGCTTCTCAGCTTCGCCGAAATCCCAGACATATTCATCGATTATTGTCGGCGAAGGAGTACTCGAACCCCTAGCGTCAAAATTGACGGTCTCGCCGACATTCACCGTTGTGCGATCCGCAGTAATATCTGCAATCGGAGTGGTCGAGGCGAGCCCAGTGCAACCTGCAAGTGCGGTGGTGAGGAGAAGGAGTGAGAGCATCTTTGCAGTCGCCTCGGTCCTGTTCATCAGAGGACTGGTAATGAGACGCGCAAATAGGCATGACGGGTTCAACCCCGCCACCACAGAAGTTCATGGGGGGCCTCTTGCACGTGCCGTCATGGTCGGAGGGATGCTCGCTGGATACCGCGTTCTAGGCTTCGACTTGGAGACTACTGGACTCGATCCACGTAGTGATAGAATTGTTCAATATGCGCTGATTGGGAGCGACGAGGATGGAACTCACATCAATCAAACTTCACTAGTTAATCCTCGTCGACAAATTCCTGATGCTTCTTCTCGTGTGCATGGAATCATGGATGCGGATGTCAAGGGAGAGAAGGAATTCTCCGAGCACCTACCAGAGTTGAGCAGATTGATTTCGGGCGCGGTAATAGTCGGTCACAATGTTACTCGATTTGATTGGAGATTCCTTGAACTCGAGTGTATGCGCGCGGGCTTTGAAGTGCCTGTACCGCGCGCCATCATCGACACACTGACGCTAGCGCGAAAATTGCGAATTCCTGGGAGGCATGCGCTCGGGACGCTTTGCGCGCGATACGATATCAGCATCACACGCGCCCATACAGCTGATGCAGATGCGGGCGCGACACTCTTGCTGCTTTGGTCGATGATGCAGAGTCATCCGAAGGATTTCCGCGGTGACCTCGACGAATTACAAGACATGCTCTCAGGTAACCGTGGGAGCAGCGACCGCCTTGGGCCTGGAATGGTCGACCTCGAGCCTGTAGAAGGTACAAACGGTAAACTGCGCCACTCAGAAAATGGTGTAGTCATCGCCTTCGGCAAGCACAAGGGGCGTACATTAGAGGAATTGGAACGAATCGACAAGCGCTACTTGGACTGGCTTGCCTCACCATCTTCGCCAATTCCATCGAAGACTGTGTCAGAATTGCTACGCAGCCAGCGCGAGTGATCGCGCGCGTGCCCCTCATTCATTGGAGTCCAAGGAATCACTTCGCACCAATCTCCAAGATGAGCCACGCGGCCATCCATCCGTGCGCTACCAATGAATATGGCACCCTCGTGACCAGCGTCAAGCAATTCGGATAATTGGGTTAGGGCTTGGTCACGAATCACAGCACCGAATTTGTGGTCCGAGGGTGCCAATTCACCCTCATCTCCGACAGGCGGCATACGCTGGAAAAGCGCGGCTCCAGCCTCACGGTCGAAGCGCACCACCTGAACCACCTCATCGCGGAACATGTGCCCTGGCGAAAGAAGTCCATCTCGGCGAGCAGCCCACCAAATTGGACACCATGCCTTCCATTCACACCAGCCGCATTGCTGCTCACCGGGATTTGCCGGCAGAGGTGTGGTGGAGGGACGCATTCCTTCCCACGCCTCAAGCGCTGCCTCAAGCACATCCGGCCCATCGGCTTGATGCACTGTCTGATTGGCCGAATACCAACCCTCAGCGACCACAGGGGGATGATTCGGGTTGTTCTGCTTCAGCAGGTCACGATAGAATCGCAACTGCCTGCTGACCTTCTCATTCAATGTTGGAGATGGCGGTCGACCGGTTTTGAGGTCGGCGACAATCCAGCCACGAGATTCCCCGTTTTCATCCAAATCGGCAACTAATAGATCAAGCCGACCCATCATCCGGCCGCATTCGGAGACAAGAGTCCCCTCGTTTGCCAAAACAATCGATTGCACCTCTCTCCAAGTCCCAACTGTAACTTCCGAGAGATTCTGAACATCGATATTTGACTTACTGAAGAGGATGTTTAGAGCGCCGATCAATCCATCGTGAGCCTTGGTAATCTGTTCTCCCTTCCAGCGAGGATGGCGAGGTGTTTCGAGGAAGTTGTCCTTCTCTATCTGCCAGTGTCGATCGAGGACGGCCTTGGCAGTGGCCGGAAGCCACTCGAACTCATCTTCATCACGGCCAGTGAGATCTAGATTGCAGAGGTCCTCAACCGAATTATGCACTGCATTTCCCATCGCTGCTGGCATACTCGCCTTGCGCGGGAGTCCTTGTCGCGAGAGCCAGTATTTGCGGGGGCATTCTTCGTAGCGGTTCCACGAAGATGGTGAGAGTTGATGGGCGATGAAACCGTCCTCGGGCTTTGCCTCTGATGGAGTATCTTGCGCCGCCAAATCCTCTGCCTCTGCCTCAGACACGGGCTGTCTGTGGGGGCCAATGATTAACAGCATCTCGGTCTGTTCCGTACACATGAGTGGAGCCCCTGTGGTCGCGGTCGACGAGAGTTTGAACGTAGAAGATGCACTTGTAGTGACCTGTTTTCCGTCGGCTGGATTTGTTAGTAGCATTGTTGCTCACTATCTTGTCGACCGTTTGGGGCTAAGCTTCGTAGGCGGTGCCAGAGGCGCAGGCCTGCCTCCGGTTTGTTTGGTGCAGGAGGGCAAGCCTCTGCCTCCCCTTCGATTCTATGCGGGTGAGCCGATATGCCACATGGATAGATGTGACAAGGTTGTGCTGATTGCTTCGGAGATTCAAGTTGCTTCGGAATTGAGTTTGCCTCTTGCTGATTCAATCTTAGATTGGGTGGAGGCAAATGGGGCAAGTCAGATGATGATGATTGACTCATATTCACATGGCCCTGATCAAGCCCACTCAATCTTTGATGATGATGATTCGACCGAGTCGATGCTTGGAATCGGTTCGACTGATTCTGCTCATGAAAAACTCGGCGAATTGGAAGTTCCAATGCTGAAACACGGAGTTGTGGGGGGCATGACTGGTGTCATGCTCGGTGAGTGCCGTCGTCGTAGTATCGATGCAATGGCAATTCTTGCTGAGTCGGGTGATGACTTGGCTAACGGAGCAATTCCGGACGCTCGGGCAGCTGCGCGGATTATTGGGCGGCTTGATGGCTTGCTGCCGGCAATCAAATTGGATCCTGAGCCGCTACTCAAGGAGGCTCAGCGAATTGAGGAGCAAATCCGCGAGATGATGGCAGTCCAACTGAATCAAATGAAGAATGAGAACTCTGGCGGTGAGAGTTCTGCGATGTACGGTTGAGTTCTGATTCGGTCTGAGGAGTCTGTATGACCATAATCGACCCAGACATCCACAAAGCTGAGACACTCCCCTCTAGATTTTACACTGAGACCAAGACCTTCGATTCAGTCACCTCGTCGTTCGGTCAGAATTGGCACTTTGCTGCGCATCGTAGCCAATTGTCTACGGCTCAACCCATTGATAATCCTCTGAAAGAGCCGATGCTGCTTACACAGAGTGAAGGTATGTTACACTGCATCTCCAATGTTTGTACACATCGAGGTATGCTTGTCTGTACCGAATCCTCAGAGGCAAAACGATTGCAATGTCCCTACCACGGACGCGTCTTCAATTTGGATGGAAAGTTCCGCAGTATGCCAGAATTCGACACTGTGGAGAATTTCCCTACCGATGCAGATCATCTTCGAACATTCCCTTTAGCAGAGTGGAAAGGCTTGCTATTCAACACAGTCTCAGCTGATGATTTTGATTCCTTCATCGCCGAAGTCGAGGCACGAGTCGGATGGCTACCTATCGAAGCGTTCACACATGATTTGAATCGCCATCGAGAATATACAATCGAATCCAACTGGGCGCTGTATGTGGACAATTATTTGGAAGGATTTCACATTCCATTCGTCCACGGAGGATTGCATGACGTCCTCGATTATGATGCATACAGTACCGAACTTTTCGATGGTGGTGTCCTGCAGATTGGAATTGCAAATGATGGGGAGCCCTGTTTCGATTTACCTGAAGAACATCCTGACTTTGGCCAGAATATCGCCGCATACTACTTTTGGTTACATCCAGGTCTAATGCTGAATTTCTATCCGTGGGGTCTCTCGGTCAATCTTGTCATCCCTGAATCGGTAGACAAGACTCGCATCGTATACCATGGGTTTGTCGGCGATTCATCCATGCTTGCGAAGGGTGCCGGTGGCGACTTGGACAAGGTTGAGGCTGAGGACCAATTTATCGTCGAAGGTTGCCAAAAAGGCGTCTCGTCAGTCGCCTATGAACGCGGCCGATACTCTCCGACCAAAGAGGCTGGAGTTCATCACTTCCATCGAATATTGACACAGTAATTCAGAGCCTTGTAACTCAGGGCTATTCTACTGGTTCCGACGAACCGTAGTCGCCGAGAGACATCTGCTGTGGGCCGGCGTCGGCGACAATTTCTCCTGCCGTTTCGTCGAAGCTTCCATCGTCTAGAGTTAATTCGCCGGCGAGCATGGCTTCAAGGTCAATTTCGCTGAGGACGTTGACTGAGAGCCTATTCGCCTTGTCCAACTTGGAGCCAGCCGAGTTTCCGGCGACGAGGTGGTCGAGCTTGCCAGAGACTGTTGAGACAACTTTCCCTCCTGCTGCTTTGATCATCAGAGCGATTTCTTTTCGCGGACGGCCTAGGGTACCTGTGATGCAGAATGTCTGACCTGTGAGAGGGCCGTCCGCCTCTTCAATAACTTGTTCTGCTTCGATTAGGAGGACCTCCGCCAATCCTTCGACGACGCTCTTGCGTTCATCTAAGCCTTCGAGGAATGAGCGTGCTACTGTTTCTCCTACGCCGTCGATTGTGACCAGTCGTGGGATGGCATCTTCCGGTTCGGCTAACAAGTCAAACAGGGTGGTTGCTTCTCCTACTTCACGTGCGAAGGCACTTGCTAATTCTGGGCCTATTCCAGGCAATCCTAGGGCTGAGAGGAAGGATGAGAGATTGAGCGAGCGGGTTGAATCTAGTTGAGCGACGACATTGGCTGCTGATTTCTCACCCATGCGCTCGAGGCCTACGAGATCTGAGTGAGTCAGTGAGTAGAGATCGGGCAAGCTCTTGACGAGGCCTTCCTCACAGAGTTGTTCTGCGAGTTTCTCTCCGATGCCGTCCATCTCAAGAGCTCGACACCAGTAGAGAATAGCACGCTCTAGGCGCGATGGGCAATCAAGGTTGAAGCAACGGATGAAGGCACCGTCCTGCTTCAGTTGTGTGCCACATCGTGGGCATTCGTGAGGAATTGGGATGGCTTGGCGTAGCGGTAGCGGATCGCTGAAGGCAGTACCATCCGCACGGAATCTATTGTCGAGGTCAGTTTGGTCTGCGGGCCCGAGAACTTCGATTATTTTGGGAATCACATCGCCTCTACGGACAATTCGGACTCTGTCGCCGATGCTGATTCCCAATCTTTCAATCTCTCCGGCGTTGTGCAGTGTCGTGTTTTCGACAGTAACGCCGGAGACTGTTACCGGTGCGACTCTCGCCACAGGGGTGACCGTGCCGGTCCGACCGGTCTGCCAATCGACTCCTAGCAGAACTGTCGATGCCTCCTCGGGAGGGAATTTCCACGCTAGTGCCCATCGCGGATGATGCGCGGTCTGACCGAGGAGACTTCGCTTTGCAAGGTCGTCTAGTTTGATGACGACTCCGTCGATCTCCCACGAGGCGTTTTCTCGGTGCTCAGTCCAGCGCTGAGTGACTTCGAGAATTCCATTTGTAACGGTCTCATCGTCATCGCCTTCGACCACATCGTTGCCTGCCACTTCGATACCGTTTGCAACCAACCAATCGATTTCTTGCGAGTCGAAGGTGAAATCTGGTGGAGAGGGGCTGTCAGGGTGACGGTCGGCAAGTTCGGGGAACATCACATCATAGGCGTGGAATACGAGGTCAGCTGCGTCTCCTTTGCCGGCATCGGCGCTCTTCTGCCGCAAGCTGCCGGATGCGAGATTGCGCGGATTTGGGGCGATGTTAGCGTATTTCGAACGGAAAATATCGAGTGGCATCACCACTTCTCCTCGTACGTGGGCATCACCATCCCAAGCAAGTTGTTCTGGAATGTTTGAGATTCGGCGAGCGTTTGCTGTGACATCTTCACCACGCTCACCATTTCCGCGCGTGGCCGCACGGACTAGACGGCCTCGGCGGTATTCCAGCGATAGGGCTGAACCGTCGAGTTTTGGTTGGCAGACAAAGCGGCGGCCGTGAGCGGTGGTTTCTGCAACAAAATGGATGACTTCCTCGGCCTCAGTTGCCTTATCGAGACTACGCATAGGGAACAAGTGGTCAACCTTCACAGATCCTGGTGCGGGGTCCGAACCTACCTTGGCTAGTTGTGGGTGGTCGGGTGATAGTTGCTTCAATTCGTCGAAGAGTAAGTCATATTCGGCATCGGGAATCTCTGGAGTAGCCTCATTGTAGTAGAGATTAGAATGGTGTGCGAGGAGTCCTGCCAGCTCCCCAATCCGGGCGCTGTTCGCCCAATCATCCGAGCCCTCCGGGACCATGTTATCCGAGGAGTGCCAGCCCCCTAAAAGGTGCCCATTTCGAGTCTTCTAAGCCTCGATTCAAGGCTCTCGCCGAAAGGAGGAATGGTGGGCCAGCCAGGATTTGAACCTGGGTCGCGCGACCCCCAGCCGCGAAGTATAGGCCAAGCTAACCTACAGGCCCCGTGTGTGGTTCCACCGTGATGAGATTCTCACAAAGCCTTGACGGCGTGTGGGATCATTCCTCGCGAGCGATGCTGAAAGGAGAGACCTCATCGATCAAATCGATGTGGCCGACATACATCCTTCGGCAGCAATAACGCTCGAGGCCGATGTCGTCGAGGACCTTTTGTGGGTCCTCTCCGGCAGCGACGGCGGTCTTGTACTGGTCATACAGATGAGCTACGACTTTGCCGCAACTCCAACAACGAACTGGAATCAACATTTTGGATCACCTATACGATTTCTGCCACTTCTTGCGAGCGCCTCGGCCCATTTGGTGCTTTGGCTCCTTGCGTCGTGGATCGTTTACCAGCAGGCTGCGGTCAAATCGGAGGAATTCGTCTCGGAGTTCCTCATCAATTCCCTCAGCACCACCATTGTAGTGTACGAGACCGCGTGCGATTGCTGTACGAATCGCATCGACTTGCCCCATTTGACCGCCGCCCT
>Ga0208764_10001088_pt1 | contig 17701 bp, 16 predicted proteins | sample ETNtaG_18_FD_185762 | JGI IMG/M metagenome (GOLD analysis project Ga0208764, IMG submission 185762) | Marine microbial and viral communities from oxygen minimum zone, Eastern Pacific Ocean - ETNP201302SV91 (SPAdes) (version 2) | ecosystem: Environmental > Aquatic > Marine > Oceanic ... | reverse complement strand
CTCCAACTTTATGCACTTTATAAACAAGGTAATAACGGTGACGTTACAGGTGAACGCCCAGGATTTGCTGATTTTGAAGGTAGGGCTAAGTTTGACAGTTGGAATAAACTTCAGGGAAAATCTATGGAAGACGCAAAAAATGAGTATATTTCTCTTGTAGAGCAACTAGAAAAAGAAGACACCGAATAAAAATAAATGCCTTTTGATTTTTCTCTATCCGAGCTAGTTGCAAGAATCAAGTCGGGAGACATACGTGCGGAAAACGTGATGGATGAAGTATATCTCCGAATAGATCAATACAATTCCTCATTGAATGTTTACCGTAGTATTTTGCCTCGTGAAATTGCTGTTTCTCGTGCGCGTTTAATTGACCAAAAAATTGCTGCCGGGAAATGTGTTGGGAAACTTGCTGGTATTCCAGTTTCTATCAAAGATAACATCTGTATCAATGATGTTAACTTGATTAATGCATGTGGCTCAAATTTACTGAGTGAATTTAATTCACCATACAACGCGACTGTTGTAGAAAAATTATTAGAAGAAGACGCGCTAATAATTGGAACTACGAATATGGACGAGTTCGCCATGGGTTCATCTACAGAAAATTCTGCATTTGGTGTTACACGTAATCCATGGAATACTGAACTAGTTCCAGGTGGAAGCAGTGGCGGAGCAGCAGTTTCGATAGTTTCCGGAATGGCACTTTTAGCTCTAGGTTCAGACACTGGCGGTTCGGTTCGTCAGCCAGCTTCGATGTGTGGAGTCACCGGATTGAAACCAACTTATGGAACAGTTTCGCGCTATGGACTGGTTGCTTATGGATCTTCTCTAGATCAAATTGGTTGTTTTACAAAAAATGCTGCTGATTGCCGTTACGTCTTTTCCATCATTAATGGGAATGATCCAAAGGAAAGTACCTCTGCAACTACAACATTATCTACTTCTCCTGACTTAGCAGATCTTTCTAGTTTGAGTATTTGTCTCCCTGATGAATATGTAGACACACAATCCGCTGATCCGGATGTCGTATCAAGTATTAATGAATTAGTTGAATTGCTAGAAAAAAAAGGAGCGACAGTTGAGAGGTTTTCACTAGAATTTCTGAAATATGTGATCCCTACTTATTATGTCCTCGCATTTGCCGAAGCAAGCTCAAACCTCGGGCGATTCGACGGCATCCGTTACGGGAAACGGGAACAAGAACAGGCTTCCCTTAAATCACTTTATACTACATCAAGGAAAAAGGGGTTTGGTAAGGAAGTGAAACGAAGAATTATGCTAGGAACATTTGTACTAAGTTCCGGTTATTATGATCAATATTACGGACGTGCTATACAGGTGAGAGCCTGGATGGAAAAACAGGTGGCACATCTTTTCGATAAATTTGATTTTATTCTCGGACCAGTTTCACCTTTCCCAGCTTTCAAATTGGGAGAAAAAACTGAAGATCCACTAGCTATGTATATGGCTGATATTTGCAGTGTTTTAGCGAATTTGACTAAAACACCAGCAATTTCAATTCCGGGAAAACCGACCACTGAAGGATTGCCAGTTGGTCTACAATTAATGGGCCGTCGTTTTGATGATCATAGTCTTTTGGCGACAGCTGCAGCGATCCAGGAACTCACTGAATATCATAAACTTCAACCAGAAAATTTTTCCGATTAAATTGCTGAAACTGAAACATAAAGTGCCGCTTTGCAGGCACAACATTCAAGACTAATATAGCTATCGAATCTGTAAGTTGATTGCAAACACATTCACTGAAACTGAAACCTGAAATCTAATATCTGAATAAATGCTTGACCTAAAATTAATCCGCAGCAAGCCTGAAGAAATTGTGGAGAATTGTCGTAAACGTAATGTTCAGGTTGATATTGAAAAATTATTAATGCTGGACAAACAGGTCAGGCATATAACAACAGAAGCCGATGTTATTAGACAACGGCGGAATGATATAAACAAAAGAATGAAAGGCAAAATTACGCCGGAGTTACGAAAGCCACTAATTGAAGAATCTAAAATACTACGCGAAGAAGAAACTGCAAAAGAATCAAAGCTACGTGAACTTATTGAGCAGAGGCTTGCCTTGCACAAACAGGTTCCAAATCTGACTCATCCTGATTCCCCTGATGGATTTACAGACGAAGATAATGTGCCCATTCGAGAAGTAGGATCAAAACGAGAATTTGACTTTGAGCCTAAAGATCACGTTGAGTTAATGGAAACACTTGATCTGATTGACTTTGAAGGAGGTGCAAAAGTTTCCGGTCAAAAGTTCTATTACCTAAAAAATCAGGCTGTTTTTCTGGAATTGGCATTGGCCCAATATGCAATGAGTTTACTACAAAAGGAAGGATTCACTGTACACATAACTCCGGATCTGGCTCGTCATCAGATATTAGACGGAATTGGTTTTAATCCGCGTGGGGCAGAAACTCAGATATACTCGGTAGAAGAATCTGACCTTTGTCTTATTGCGACCGCGGAAATAACATTAGGTGGGTTGCTGATTGATCAGCTGCTAAAGTATGAGCAACTTCCTATTTTGTACGCTGGACTTTCACATTGTTACCGTACAGAAGCGGGTGCGGCAGGACGCGAATCCCGTGGTTTGTACAGGGTACACCAATTTTCAAAAATTGAAATGTTTGCTTTTACTCATCCAGAAAAGTCTGAAGAAATGCATGAAAGAATGCGAGAAATTGAGGAACAGATTTATCAGGATCTCGGTATTCCTTACCAGTTGGTAAATATCTGCAAGGGTGACCTCGGGGGACCTGCTTATCGTAAATATGACCTGGAAGCCTGGATGCCTGGACGTGGGGAATGGGGTGAAGTTACTTCAACCTCAAATTGTACGGATTATCAGTCACGTCGTATGAACATCCGTTTCAAAGATCCTGATACAGGAAATAACCGTTTTGTCCATATGCTCAACGGAACAGCGATTGCTGTTTCAAGAACTTTAATTGCTCTCATTGAAAATGGTCAGCAAAAAGATGGTTCCATTAAACTTCCTGCCTGCCTTAACTTAGCTGATATTCCAGCACCCTCTTCCGGATAAATGTTTTGTCTTTCAATTGAACAAATATAGGAATATTATGATATTTAACCATAAACTTTAACCCATAAAAAACATGATGAAAACGCTCCTCTCAATTTTAATGATTTTGCTGCTGTCTTCCTGTCCATTATTTGCCGAATTACCCATTGGAGAAATTCCACCAAAAATTGTACTTGAAGGAGATTTAGGCGGTCGACTGGACGGAACTGCTTGGAACAGTGAGGAACTGATTTCTGGGAAAGTTATGGTCCTTTTTTACGTTGACCCTGATGAATCGGATCTCAACAACCATGTCAGTGATGCTCTTAAGGCAGAGAATTTTCCTTTAGATAAATACGGTTCAGTTGGAGTTGCAAATATGGGCGCTACATGGTTACCCAATTTCGCAATCAATATGAAATTGAAAAGTAAACAAGAAAAACATAAATCAACAATTTATGTCAAGGACCTTAAAAAAACCTTCGTTAACAAATGGGGGTTAAGTGATGATAACAGTGACATCATGCTCTTCGGAAAAGATGGGAAAGTGCTATACAGTTACGATGGAAAATTTTCAGACAAACAGGTTAAGGAAATAATTCAGGCAGTTAAGGACAATTTATAGCTGGTCGAACTGCTTCAGTGTGTCTGGCTTAGCTGGACTTTGCAAGCTCCTTTCTGGCTTTGACAGCAAGCTCGTCGCAGCGGTCATTTTCCACATCTCCGGAATGACCTTTAACCCAATGCCATAACACTTCGTGTTTTTGGCAGAGATCAAGTAGTTGAAGCCAGAGATCTTTATTTGCAATAGCTTTTTTCCCTTTGCTTTTCCAGCCATTGTTCTGCCAGTTCCTAAGCCAGTTTTTTTCAAACGCGTTTTTTACATAACTCGAATCAGTGTAGAGTTCGACTTTACAATGTTTTTTCAAGGCTTCCAGGGCTTTGATAGCAGCAGTCATTTCCATACGGTTGTTTGTTGAGTCAACTTCTGAACCGGAAATTTCCGTACGTAGATTGTGTTGATTGGAGATCAAAACCGCCCCCCATCCTCCTGTTCCAGGATTTGGTGAGCAGGCTCCATCGGTATAAATAATGACAAGTTCTTTTGGCATTTTTTTCTGTATTTAGTCTTTTGAAGAATAGCAGTATAGCAGAAAAAATAACTGACTGCGATTTCAAACTACTACTTTTAGACTTTTTCTCAGCACTAATTAATGTAATCGGATGAAACATGATTTTAGTCAATATGGAACTTGGATCTATGTGGATCCCGATGAGCAACAGGTAGAACTTATTGAAGAAACCCTTGACCTGGACATGCTTTGTGAACGGCTGAGATGCGAGTCCACAGACATGGAAGAATTGGGAGGTCCATATCTCGCTTATTTTGATGGAGAAGGAGCATTTCAGGAAAGACAAACTGAATGGGAATTTAATGAAAATGCCTGCTGGGGTCCACTACTCATTGTTAAAATTGCAAAAGAAGAATCTTGGCTAGAGACGTGTAATGAAAAAGATCTAGAAGTTATTGAGCCACTAGTCAAATTTTTTTAATCATCAAACTTGTTTTTACAAAAATCCAGCTAAATACCATATGGAGCATAGAGATGAATCTTAATGATATTAGATTAGTTTCTTAAAATAGATTCTACTATCTTTATTCAAAATGACAAATTACGGATTCTGACTTAAAATCAATTTAATAAACAATTCAACAATCAAACAATTATGAGTGAAACTTTTTTTCGTGCTTTAGTCGTCAGAAAAAATGATGATAAAACTTTTACGCGTGAAGTAACAGAGCGTAAAATCAATGACCTCCCAGAAGGTGACGTACTCATAAGGGTTCGCTATTCTTCGTTAAATTTCAAAGATGGACTTTCCTGCATTGGTAATCCAGGAGTGACACGCAATTTTCCTCACACGCCAGGAATAGACGCTTCAGGAGAGGTAGCGGAAAGTTCTGATTCTCGATTTAAGGAAGGTGACTTTGTGATAGTATCTGGTTATAATTTAGGAATGGATACCTCTGGGGGTTTTGGACAATACATTCGTGTCCCTGCAGATTGGATAGAACCACTTCCAGAAGGATTGACTATCAAAGAGGCAGCGATTTACGGTGTTGCGGGTTTTACAGCTGCTCTATCGGTTGATGCTCTTCAAAAACATGGCATTGGCCCAGAAGATGGTGAAGTTGTCGTGACTGGATCTACCGGAGGAGTAGGTAGCGTTTCTGTAGCATTGCTTTCTCACTTGGGTTACAATGTGGTGGCCTCAACCGGTAAAAAGGAAGAAAGAGAATTTTTGAGCGGAATTGGTGCATCCCAAATTATTGGCCGTGAAGAAGTTAACGATGAATCAAATAAGCCTTTGTTGAGTGAACGTTGGGGTGGAGCTATAGATTCAGTGGGAGGTAACACTTTAGCTACCCTACTTAAGGCAGTAAAACGCGGAGGGGCTGTAGCGGCTACTGGGCTAGTCGCATCTTCTGAACTGTCAACGACCGTTTTCCCTTTTATTTTGCGTGGAGTAAGTTTGCTGGGTATTGATTCAGGGTATACACCGAAAAAACTGCGAAGTGAAATTTGGAAAAAACTTGCAGGCAACTGGAAATTCGCAAAACTTCAAAAATTGACAATTGACTGTACTCTGGACCAACTAGATCCAGAAATTGACAAGATCCTCGCTGGTGGTCAGCGGGGACGAGTGGTGGTTGATTTAGAGTAAGATAACCATTTTTTAATTTTTTTTTAAAAAAGGAGTCATTATGAGTGATACGATCAAATATTTGCTTCCTGAGGCTGAAATGCCAAATAGTTGGTACAACATCATAGCCGATCTACCAGAGCCTCCTCCTCCAGTATTGCATCCTGGAACAGGTCAACCTGTAGGACCTGATGATTTAGCTCCTTTGTTTCCAATGGAACTGATTCTTCAGGAGGTAAGTGCAGAACGATACCTTGATATTCCTGAGCCTGTGCGAGAGATATACCGGCAGTGGAGACCAAGCCCACTTTACCGTGCGAGAAGATTAGAAAAGGCTCTTGATACACCTGCCAAAATTTTTTACAAGTACGAAGGAGTCAGTCCAACTGGTAGTCACAAGCCTAACACTGCAGTAGCACAGGCTTTCTACAATAAGGAGGCTGGAGTTAAGAGGATTGCCACAGAAACAGGCGCTGGACAATGGGGATGTTCCTTGGCCTTTGCTGGTTCAATTTTTGGGATTTCAGTTGATGTTTACATGGTCAAAGTTAGTTTTGAACAGAAACCTTATCGTAAAGCCATGATGGAATCCTTTGGTGCATCCTGTATTGCATCCCCTTCTGAAAGTACAGAGTTTGGGAAATCATATTTGGCCAAAAATCCTGATTCTACTGGTAGTCTTGGCATTGCAATTTCAGAGGCGGTGGAAGTTGCAGCCACAAATGATGATGTCAAATACGCATTGGGTAGTGTTCTTAACCATGTATTGTTGCATCAGACAATTGTTGGAGTAGAAGCATTGAAGCAAATGGATATGGCAGGAGAATATCCTGACGTTGTGGTCGGCTGTACAGGAGGTGGCTCTAATTTTGCGGGTCTAGTTTTTCCGTTCATTGGGGAACAACTGCGTGGAGGTCCTAAGATCCGTGCACTTGCTGTAGAGCCTGCGGCTTGCCCATCGTTGACAAGGGGGAAATATGCATATGACTTTGGTGATACTGGAAATATGACACCTTTGACAAAAATGCACACTCTTGGCTCGACATTTGTTCCACCCGGGTTCCATGCAGGCGGACTACGTTATCATGGAATGGCTCCTTTAATCAGCCACCTAAAAGAGCTGAATCTACTTGAAGCCTCTGCATATCACCAAAATTCTTGTTTTGAAGCAGGCGTCACATTTGGACGTTCTGAAGGTATTCTTCCAGCTCCAGAAGCTAACCATGCAGTTAAAGGAGCTATAGAGGAAGCATTACGATGCAAGCGAGAAGGAAAGTCCGAGACTATTCTCTTCAACCTTTGCGGACATGGTCACTTCGACATGCAGGCCTATTCAAATTATTCTAGTGGTAAATTAAAAGATCTTAACTACGATGAAGAGGAGCTTGCAATGGCACTTGCGGGATTACCTTCAGTGGGTGGCTGAGTTAATCTTTGAGATAATTGAAACATAATGGCTGCCCATAATTCTATTCTTGATGATGCAAAGCGTAAAATCCAAATTCAGCAAACCGTTCGAGGATTTCTGGAGTTAATGGATGACAATGAGCTTGATTTAGAAGAAGGACTAGTTGCCTGGAACATGTTAGGGTTTACCATCTTCCAAGATACATATCCGGATGAAAATCATGAGGCGATACAAAAGCGCATGAACGAATTTTCACGAACTCTTTTTGATTCAGAGCAAACTATCTGAATAACAGACAACATTAAATTTATATGCGATCAATTATTTTGCATGTGTTTCAATTTTTAAGCATTTTGTCTGGATTGTGGATTTTGTCTGCTCCACTGCTTCTGGCAGTTGAACCTGCGTTTGTCCGTGAAAGTATTCGTGCACGCGGTATGGGAAATGCTTTTACCGCAGCAGCTAATGATGAAATGTTGTTCTTTTATAATCCTGCAGGTTTACGCTCAGTCAAGTATAACATCTATGAAGTAACTGGATTTAATTTCACCACCAATCAGAATACGCTGGATATGGGTAATTCCAGTAGTAGCGCCTCTACCCTCGGAGAGATTGCTGGTCAAAAAATCTATATCGAGCCAAATATTGGCCTCCTGAGTCACGTCAATTCACGTTTTGGCTGGTCATTTTTTTCAGGAGCGTTGCTTGACTTCCAAGTCAGAAACCCTGTTTTCCCATATCTGGAAACAAAAGCTTACATACAAACAGGAATTGCCGGCGGAATGGCATGGAGTTTTATGGATTACCAGCTTGATTTTGGTCTAGGGGGGAAAATAGTGCAAAGAGCAGGAATCGACACAAAGCAACATGTTTTTGACGCAGCGATCGTCGAAATTACTGAAGAACAAAAAACTACTAAGCTTCAGAACAAATTTTCAAACAAAGCAGCTTTTGCACCTGATGTTGGTGCAACCTACCATTTTGACAGTGTCCATAACATGGAACCTAAGGTCGCAGTCAGTCTTCAAAATATAGGTGGCCTTGATTTTGAAGGCGCAGGGAAAGTACCAATGACAATGAATATTGGAGTCAGTACAGAATCCGAGTGGCGTGGTTTTGATATCATCCTCGCAGGAGACTATCGTGATTTAACCAATTCGCAGAATCTTGTTTCCGAAGGCAGCATAATAACTACACGTAATTTAAAACTTGGTGCGGAAATGGGTTTGAATAGATTATTTAACGGACATCATCTTTTCTCAATCCGTGCTGGAAGAAATGGTCCCTACAACAGCGTAGGCTGGTCAATGAACCTGTACGGGTTTAAAGTTGATTTCGCAAAATACTCACAAGAAATAGGGGGATATAGTGGAGAACTGGAGGACAAACGAACCAGCATCCAAGTATCACTTATTTTTTAATTACAATCATCGTAATGCAAAACACCTCATGAGATATAATACATTTATGATATTTGCAGTATCATTTATGTTACTAAGTGGCTGCGCCACTCAGGGGAGATTGACCTCTTTGACTTTTCAACAGAGTTCCAGTTATGAGACTCTAGACTCCTCAATGGAGAAACTAAAGGGTCAATATGAGGGTTCGCTGCAAGAACAGTTCAGCGCTTTGAGGGAAATGCGTTATCTTTCAAAACATATGGAAGAACCGGGAAAGCGCGAAATGGCTTTACGGGCGTTAACTTTTTTTGCTTTTGCAAGTGATGACGGTGATATTCGTGACAGGAGCATTTCACGTCTTGAAACTGTTCTCCAATCTGAGGAGTGGCCTTTATATTTAAAACATACTGTGATTGACAGTGCTGTTGGTATTGTAACCGGAGAATTAGGTTTTCAGGAAACACATGATGGCATTAACATGAATTTTGGTCTTAATTCTGGACTTCGTGAAAATGCATTGAAATTTGTACTGAGTAGTTATGGTGAACTATCTCCGGAAATGCAGTATCACACTGTAAGTGCTTTGCGTCGTTTACTGCACACAGAACCAGTATTAGACAACTGTCCAGAAAACATATGTGACGAAGATACCAGGAAAAACCAGGAAGAATGGGACCTTGGACGTGAAATTAAAGTATCAATTCCAGCTAATGCTGATCCAACTGCTGTAGAGGCAGGTGCTTATGGACCGGCCACAAAACGTGAAATCATAGATGAACGGCTAGATTGGAACGAAGAAATGGACGAACTGAAAGAAATTGTCTGGGACTGGATTGAAGAACCACTTTTGTTCCAGGACAGTCAGTTTTTAAATCGTGGTCGATTAATTCGTTTAGCCGGTGAAATAGAACAATTCTCACTTCAAGAAGATATGGAAAATGATTTTCGCGAACAAATTTCAAAATGGGCAGAAAATGAGGATATTGCCGTTGATTTAAGAGAACTACTTGGAGCATCACGTGAGAAGGTAAAACTCTATGACTTTCCAGCGAATAAATCTCCGGTACCATCTGAGGAAAAATATGCAGGAATTAGCAAAGCTTCCCTAAACTTTCTGGAAACTCATCTCGATGCCGTGCTAAGACAGCAACTAGAACGGCAGAAAAGTGGTTTTGATAAGGGGCTGCCTGAAACAATTGAGCTGGCTTTTACTTCATTTGGAGAAACGGACGATGAACTTCTTAAACGTGAAATAATGATGGAAAACGTGACCTATGCTTTGCAGAATGGATTATTGGTCAACACTAAGGATCTTACAGCACGTGTCGTAATAGCCATAGAGAGCGCACGTTCAGAGATAGAACTGAGACCTTTGCTGAAAATGATTGGAGCATTGTTTCCTTCTTTGAAAGTACAAAATCGGAAACCACGTGTTTTATTTGAAACTCTAGTAGAAGAAGCAAATGCCGCGGAAGGCTTATCGCAGCGCAGATTTTACCTTAACGCAGTGCTTGGAGGTGCAAAGGTTTTTCCAGAAGAGGCTAGCTTGGCTCTTGCCTCCGCAGGTAACGATGATGTCGTGACTCAACATCATCTTGAAACTGAAATGCAAAAACTACAGGATACTTTTTAACAACTTGTGGAACATCAAAAAGTGTTTACTCCTAACAACAAAAGACTTCTCATGAGAACTATTTTCAGATTCTTGCTGTTTTTATTTCTTCCACTAACACTGATATCATGCACGGACCAACAAGAATCTGGACAAAGTTGTGCAGTAATGCTTGATAAAGAAAAATACGCTACGGTTTCAGATAATACAAACTGTACAAATTATGAAAGAGGTAGTGCATATCTGGGACGCGCAGGGGTATCCTTTGGAAATTTTCTTAAAGAAGGAGCTACTGATAACCTGACAAAAACATTGGGGATTGAAAAACTTAGCCCTGATGACCCAAATTCCGCTCCTACTGACTATACTACTGGTAATCGGGGATATATAACAAAAGCCCTTTGTTTAATTGGTGCCAATACTTTTACTAGTTCCAGCAGCCGTTGCCCAGGGGCAAGTGCAAGATCAGGCACAAGTGGCGAGATTGAAATATCATTGTTTGCCAATATTGCAGATTTAATTTACCTAAGTTATGGAGTTCTTGATAATGATTCAAACGGTACTCTTTCCAGCTCTGAGATATCAGATTTCACCAAGTTACAGACTGAAGGAATCAGTGTCGATGGAATGGGTACAGGCTTAGCAGCATATAATAACAATTTTGAAGTAGTAATTGGCACCAGCAACTTCATTGCAAATAGTACCATGACAAAATGTGATGCATATGATGGAAATTATACGGACAATCCAAGTTCAAATACTTCTTGTGCTGTTAGGGCTCTTGCACTTGGGGAATCTATTACAGAAATAAGGCCTATCTTCAAATTAGATAACATGACAGATATTACAGCAGGAGGGTCTTTAAATAAATTAGTTTCAATGGTTAGTGAGCTAACAATGATTTCAACTGCGCTTGATTCAGATTTTGATGCGCTTGAAATTAGTTCAGAAAACAGTATTCGGAAGCAACTTACTTCAGGACTGAACAAATTAGATAATGGAGCAAAAGATAATAATCCAACAGCTAACCAAGCATGTTTGGGAGTTATTTTATTTGATGTAATGTTCTTACTAGTTAAAAACGCCGCAGATAATGCTACAACTACATCAGAGATGAAAAGTGAAAACCTGATAAGTACAGATGATTTAATAAATGCAGTTGACAGTAGTTTAAGTCTCTTACCAGCAGGAGCTTCTGATATAATACAAGCACTACCAATGAATTCTGCCAGAATCGTTTATGCTTCAAGTTCGGGTTATACTGATTCATTTGAAAAAGCAGAGAGCTCACTTTACGAAGCAATGAAAAATACTCGTAGCCTTGGAATTGAAGACAGTTACACTGGTGACGGGAAAGTCACCTTCCGAGAATTAATTTGTATCCCTGAAAATTAAAATGCAGCGATTAGTTGCATATCTTCTGCTGAGTTGTTTCTTTTTCCCAAACCTCAGCCTAGCAGAAAATCCCCTTTTAATTTTTTCTGGTGATCTGCGCGGAGAAATCAAACCCTGTGGTTGCGCCGAAGAAGGTGACATGGGCGGACTCCCGCGCAGACTCACTTTTTTTAAGCAGCAACAGTCTAAGCACTCCAATCTTTTCTATCTAGATCTTGGTAATAATTTTCCAGAACCTTCCGAACAAGGTGCTCTAAAAATAAAACTTATCCAAAGCACACTAAAGAAACTTCGTCCACTAGTAGTATTGGTAGGACCAAACGAGTGGAAGAATGGACTGAATATTCTAGATACCGAAATCCCTTACCTACTTAGCAATCAGGGCCTCAAGCTTCCTTTTCTAACTTCAAAGAAATTTTCACATGCTGGCCGGCAGAAAATCATGATTAAAGGATATTTGGCACCAGAACTGACCTACTTTAATAAGAATGAACAACCTCATCTTTTACCCGTAAATTCGGAATTAATTTCAAATTGGGAAGCGGAATTTGCAAATCACAAAACTGATTTTAAGGTTCTGTTATTTCGCGGAAATCCACAGGAACTTCAACAATTTGAGGATTCTTCTATATTTGACCTGATTGTCGCTGGCAGTAATAATAATGACGAGTTAAAACAAGTGATAAAAATGCAGACCAACTATTCGGTCTTCCCTATGATTCCAACAAAAGGTCAGGGGCTCTTGAGCGGAAAATTATCTGATTTGGGGAAAATTATGCCAGAGAATAATAATACTGTACCTGCAGGTTTAACAGTGACATGGCTGCGAAGTAACTTTGAAGATGCTCCAGAATTAGATGAAACTTTCAGGAATTATAATGCTGCAGTCAAGGAATTATTTTTTAGAAATTTGGAAAAGATGGAAAAGCAACGTCTGGAATCAGCATTTGTCGGTAATGGGGTCTGTGCTGGATGCCACACGGAAATAGTCACAATTTTGCAGAAAAGTAGACATGCTCATGCTTTTGCTACCCTTGAAAAAGAGGGTAAACATTTTGATCCAGAATGTTTAGCTTGTCATGTCGTTGGACTTAAACCGTGGAAGGCCCCTGAAAATGCTTCTGAAGCAGATAAAAAATTCGAAGACAGTATAGGTTTTATGAGTCTGCAGATAACTCCGCATTTAAAAGATGTGCAGTGTGAGAATTGTCATGGTCCAGCGAGAGCGCATCTTGAGAACAGTAAAATAAAACCGGCTAACAAAAATCCAAAAATAATTTGCGTGAGTTGTCACCAAGGCAGCCATTCACCAGCATTTAATTTTGAAACATACTGGCCAAAAATCAAACACTGACTATTGAACTAACTTATCCAGCGGTCACGCTCTTTTTTTGCGTTCGCAAGAAGCTCGATTAATTTTTGCTTATCCTTTTCCTTGACAGCATTCTCAAGTGCAGACAAAACATTTTTAAAAATATTAATTCTGTGTTGTAAATTATGACTGTTTTCCAAAAAAATATCTGCCCACATTTCTGGACTTGAAGAGGCAATTCGAGAATAATCCTTCAACCCCGCTCCAGAATGACCAAGCGCTTCCGGAGTATCGGAATTCGCGATGGCCTGAATACTTGCGTATGCTAAGAGATGCGGCAAGTGACTCACCGAGGCAAACATCTTATCATGAGCACCAGCTTCCATTTCGGAAACTGCCGAACCCAATGCTTGCCAAAGTCCACGCACTCTTTCGACGACATCCTGTTCTGTATTTTCACTTGGGGTAAGGATAAAACGTTTTCCGGAAAACAGTTTTTCCTGAGCTGCGCCAGGACCAAAATTCTCAGATCCGGCAATCGGATGCCCCCCTACAAAACTTATTCCTGAATAGTCCATAGTAGACATGATTTTTAATAAAGGAGATTTTACACTACCAGTGTCAGTGACAATTGCTGATGCGGAAAGATATGGGCGAATCTGTGGGAGTACTTCGGTAAAGGCTTTTACTGGGACAGCGAGCAGGACCAATTCTGCTTCACCGAGTTTTTCATCCGGAGCAGCGGCTAGATAATCTACTAGATTAAGCGATCTAATTTCTTCTCGATAAACCGTGTTTTTGTCGTAGCCGATTAGTTGATCCGCCAATCCCAAACGCCTTACATCCCTGGCGAATGAACCTCCGATCAATCCGAGGCCCACAACGGCTAATGTCCCAAACGGTGTGATTCCGGGAGAAGACATTTCTTCTACTCAGTTAGTTGCAGGAGTGGTTCCAGTAGGTGGAGTCAACTTAGTCAAAAACACAGCCACAGGGCTGGCGACATAAATAGATGAGTATGTCCCAATCAGCACACCTACAAGCAGAGCAAAAGCGAAATCGTGTATAATTTCGCCACCCAATATAAACAATGCGAGTACCACAAGCAGTGTAGTTCCGGAAGTAATTAAGGTTCTGCTCAGCGTTTCCGTAATACTCAAATTGATCATCTCTTCAAAAGGTTTTTTGCGGTATTTACCCTGATTTTCCCTGATGCGGTCAAAAACCACAATCGTGTCATTCAGAGAATACCCGACCACAGTCAGTAAAGCAGCAACAACGGTTAAGGAAAATTCTTTATCTAATATGGAAAACATCCCGATAACGACAAGAACATCATGTACTAACGCTACAATCGCGCTGACTCCCTGTCTCCACTGAAAACGAATGGTAATGTAAAGTAATACCAGTCCTAGAGCAATAAAAATGGCTTGTACAGCACTTATTTTAAGTTCATCACCGACTTTTGGACCGATTGTTTCTATACGCCGGATTTCAAGTTTTGGATGTTGGGGCAGCAGGATTTTGCGCAACTCTGAGGTAAGCTTTTCTCCTGTCCCAAGCGGACTGCCAGTCGGAAGGCCGAGTAAAATTTCCTGATCCGCTGCATCTCCAAAAGTTTGCAGTACAACGTTTTTCATACCTTTTTCGGCAAAGAACTGACGCAATTGATCCAGATCAGGCGGAGTCGAAAATTGAATTTGCACATTCGTTCCTCCTCTGAAATCAATACCGTATTTCAAACCCTGGTGGGCGACTATTGAAGCGATTCCTCCCAGGATAAGAATGGCTGAGACAAATGCGGCAATACGTTTAAAACTGAGGAAGTCTATAAATTGACCTTCTTTAAAATTTATAAATTGCATAGTCTGTTTAGAGAAAATTCTGCAGAGTTAGTTAAATCAAATACTGAGTTTGTGTAATTTTGTTTTACGCAAATAAACTAAATCAAAAAAGAAACGTGTCACTACAATTGACGTAAACATACTGGCCATGATTCCAATCGAAAGTGTAACCGCAAAACCTTTGATCGGTCCAGTGCCAAACTGCAGGAGCGCGAGTGCCGCAAATAGTGTGGTAATATTTGCATCTAGAATAGTACGGAATGCTTTACCGAAACCTTCCTGAATGGCTGCCCGCGGATTTTCTGTACGTTTTAGTTCTTCCCGTATACGCTGGAAAATCAATACATTCGCGTCAACCGCCATGCCGATCGTCAGCACTATGCCTGCCATACCTGGTAGTGTCAAAGTCGCACCGAACAAACCTAGAATTGAAATGATCAAAATTACATTGAAAATCAGTGCTGCTGCCGCAAAAACACCCGCGATTCGGTAATAAACAATAATGAAAATCAAAACCAAGACGCTTCCGATCATCAGTGAATTCAGACCCTGTTGCACAGAATCTTCTCCGAGACTTGCGCCGACTGTTCGCTCTTCACGAATTTCAATCGGTGCTGGTAAAGATCCTGAGCGCAGGACTATTTTGAGAGTGTCAGCTTCTTCTACTGTAAATTGACCAGAAATAGAAGCTTCTCCGCCGGTAATTGCTTCCCGGATCACTGGTGCAGACTGTACTTTGTCGTCCAGTACAATTGCCATGTTTCTTCCTACATTGCGTCGAGTGATTTTTGCAAAACGATCCGCCCCGATTGAATCAAAAGAAAGTGCTACATATGGACTGTTGTCTCTTGAATCTATACGCACTCTTGCATCACGGATAAACTCACCTGTCATTAAAATCTTTTTGTCCAATACATAAGGTCGTTTGGAAATCAGTTTATTGGTCGATTTGTCCCAAACCTCTTGATATTTGACAACCTCCGTCAGCCGATTGTAAGTATTGGGGGTGGCGTTACTGTTTACAATTTGAAACTGTAAAACTGCCTGCGGGCCAATTAATTCAATTGCACGGTCACGGTCTTTTAAACCTGGTAGTTGGATCACAATGTTGTTTGCACCCTGCTTCTGCAGAGAAGGTTCACTGATTCCCAAACTGTCTATGCGATTACGCAAAACTTCAAGAGCCTGACTAACCGCACTTTCACGAATACGATTTGCCTCGTCTGCTTTGAGGTTTAAATAAATCAGTTCACCCTCCGGCAGCTGGTCAAACTGGACTAAATATCGGTCGTATGGCGCAAGCTCTAAGTTTACTTTTTTACCGGCTTCCATTTCGACAATGATAGAACCTCCCGTTTGGCGTACCTCTACAAAATCAACCTGTTCGTCAATCAGCAAATCTTCCAGTTCAACAGCTGTACGCCGAATAATTTCCTTGACCGCTTCTTCTGCTTTGATTTCAATATCAAGGTACATTCCCCCCTGCAAATCAAGACCAAGATTTACTTTGTTCTCTACAGTTTGAGGATCAACTCCTGGTTGATATGCTCTGTAAGTTGGGAATGTGTAATAAAGAGCAGCTATCAAAACGATTAGGATGATGCTCCCTTTGAATTTTATGTCCATTTATTTCGGTTGTTGTATTGCTGATTATAAGATTCGGTTTTACAAAACAAACAATAATGCTGCTTGGATTATGCTCAAGGGCCCTGCTGAAATTATTTATGCTAAATTTACCTCAGATTTAGAAAAATGATTATTCTTCCTCTTTTTCTTTTTTGCTTAATTTCTTAGCTGCTTTCTTTTCTTCTGCAGAATCTTCTTTATCATCTTTACGTTCAGCTACTTTTTTATCCATCCTGGCCACCTGCTGACGCTCAATTTGAATTTGTACTTTACTGGCAATCTCGAGCGTGATCCGGTCGTCTCCAACTTTTACTATTGTACCAAAGATACCGCCGTTGCTAACAACCTTGTCACCTTTTTTTAAGCTTTCGACCATGCGCATGTGTTCTTTTTGCTTTTTCTGTTGCGGACGGATGATCAAGAACCAGAAGACTCCAAGGATTAAAACAAGTGGAATAAATTGAAAAAAAGGACTCTGTGATCCCGCGTCTCCAGCGGATTGAGCATAGGCAATTGAAACAAATGGATACATAAATATTTCTCCTAAAAAGAATTATTAAACAAAACATAAGAATATAGCACTTACGCGTGAAAATTTCACGTCTAAATATTATATTACATAATAATTATGCTCTAATAATATTTTGAATGTTTAAAGTAGTCACTCACGCGGTAGCGAGAAAACAAGGTTGGTATCTATATGTCTAATATATCTCAAACTATTCTGTTCTGGTCAAAGCAATGAACAGAACCCGGATAAGGTACAGAGCCTAGCCAGGCTAACATAAAAGATTTGCTAAAGTTTCCGAATATTTACTGTGGCTTTAAGGTAGATGTGTTTTTGAGAAAGTCGCCAGATGTTTCCTGAACCAGTTTTTTATAGAAATATCCTGAAGTAGTACCAAGTACCAGCCAAAAAAACGCGGACGTGACTAAAGACGCAACCGCAAATTGTGCTGATAGTTCTGCCGGGACATTACTTTCAAACAGAAATGGATGCGGTGCTCCAATCAAATGCGGTGCTGCAAGTATAGCAAGAGCCGCAATTTTTGGCAGGATGGATTTGCTTTCAGTAAAAAGGCCAATGCCTATTGCTGTCGCGATAACGGTTCCGATCCACCAGCCTTGACGAGATTCCAAAGCCGCGGCTGTCATTCCTGGAAGTTCAGGAGGAAGTCCCAAAGCCGGAGCTAAAGAAAAAACTGCAAACCCCGCTGCACCCCAAAGTATTCCAGAACTCACCTCCACTGACTTCCCACGCAGCAAAAACACTGCAACAAGCATCAGGCTGAAAGCAATTGCGGTAACAATATTTGAAACCGCAGTATAAAAAGTTCGCTCCACTTCATCTC
>Ga0208764_10001086_pt1 | contig 17723 bp, 13 predicted proteins | sample ETNtaG_18_FD_185762 | JGI IMG/M metagenome (GOLD analysis project Ga0208764, IMG submission 185762) | Marine microbial and viral communities from oxygen minimum zone, Eastern Pacific Ocean - ETNP201302SV91 (SPAdes) (version 2) | ecosystem: Environmental > Aquatic > Marine > Oceanic ... | reverse complement strand
ACCAGCGGCATCTCTTACAATTGCCTGGTAGTTAAAGCCTTGAGGTGACTGGCTATATGTAGAAAATGAGAGAAAAAAAATAAAAAAGGATAAAAAATATTTCATTATAATAGGATAAGTTGCAAAATACAATCTAAAGAAAAAATAAGATTTAAAAAAAAGAGTTAGTCTGTTAGATATAATTGAGTATACTACAAATCACAATTCACAAGAGAAATATCATTTAAGTCTAGTGCCTGGTTTATCAGGACCTCACCACTAGAATCAACTAATAAGTTAATAAGGAGTTTAGCTTCGGGGATTTGTCTTTTAGCAAGAAAATAATGTTTATTGTTTAGTTCAATTTTCTGTATAGAGTTATACACTGGCTTGAGTACCTCGCCATAAGATTTCGAATAAATTCCAAACCCATCTTCACCACTAACTTCAATTATCCCATCCTCTTCATCTCCTACAAAATCATAACTTTTGAACTCATACATAACTTCCTTACTTTCTAAGTTAACAAGACCGCTGAACCCCTCGTATCTGGCTATAACTGTTGAGTCATTCCACTCACTGATCCTGTCATAACCTTCTGACAAAATAATTTCTCCATCTCCTGATATCAAACCAAATTTTTCATTCAATGCAGCATAATATTTTAAACCCACAGGCTTTAAAATTGTTTTATAATTTGGTCTAATGATATTTTTTGTTCTAATATTAAAATTACCAAACATCTGGTCCTTTATAAGTATTATATCATTATCCGACTGATTAGTGATACCATCATATTCAGGCTCAATAATTATTTTGCCATCTATATCAGCAATACCCTTCTTGCCTTTATACTCGATGAGAAAGAGAGAGTCAGATATCACATCACTTGGGACATATCCTCTTACCTTAATTTTTTCACCAATATATAGCTTCTTATTTTTTTTATTATTTAGCCTCAAGATCTCAGACTGAGATATATTAAAATTTTTTGATAATAAACTAAATGTATCTCCGCTTTGAACAGTATAGTAGTACTCTGCGTATGGGAGCTTATTCCCAGCTGGGCTAAGTATGTAGTCTCCGTCATCAGAAAATATTTTAATGTAACTTTTTGACCCGTACCTAGGAGACAAGACCTTAAAAGAATAATTACCCTCCAAAATAATTTCTTTATAATTAGAAAAAATAAGTGCTTCCTTATTCTCTTGTCTATACCATAGAGCAGAATCTGTCACCACGTATATACTGTCTGCTCTTTCAATCACACTGTTGCCATTATCTAAGCTGATGGCATTCCATATATCATTTCTCTTCCCAATAAAATATGAAGATGAGTTGGTTATGGATTCAAATAAGGTGGAGAATGGAAAATTCAGTGTCTCACTAATAACTCTTATACCAAAGTCTGTGGTAGATGTCCACCCAAAATTAAACCTATCGATTATTTGTTTATCTGGAGATATAGTATTTTTCATTTCAGAGTCAAGAAGTTGTTCAGTATTTTCTGAGAAGAGTAGAATATGACCAGACTCAAAATACTCGTAATCATCAAATTGGAAATCGACCTCCTTATCAAAATCCAATATTTTTTTCTCAATTTTATTTGATGTGATAACGGAGAACATATTATCTGAATTCTCAAAAATTATAAATGGACCCTCTTGAAAGACATCAGCAAAAGTGTAATCAAAGATTGGATCTCCAAAAAAAGTAAAGAGAGAAAATTTTTCGTCAGATTCTACTAACAGAAATTTATTGTCTACTAGATACACATTATCATAAACTCCTGATAAAATTTTTAAACCAGACTTATGCACAACATCTAAACCATCTTCATGAAGTATCTTGATTAGACCCATCCCAATATCTTCTACAAGATTAACATTATCACGGAAATAGAATGTTTCTAAGTTCCTGTTCAATATCTCAGTTCTCAACCCAGATTGTACAACAAAAAAATCTGAGTCAGAAAATGAGCAGAACAATTTACTATCAAAATTTTTTGATATGCCGCTTAAAACAAATTTCCCATCCACACCTGAGAATGAAACACCTTTATTCTCATACACACCAATTATTTCTTGTTTATCCTTAGAAGAAATAATTTCAAGAGAATCAATCAAGTGTCTAGGTAGTGGGAGGTCAGATACTTCAGAGAACTCTCTGTTAAGAGAATGGTATAATAAATTAACGGCTAATCTTTTGTGTGTGCTTTTTAGATATTTATTTATAAACTTCTTATAATTATCTGGAGTATTTAAGATACTATAGTACTTTAGGATCATGTACTCTACTGAATCCCTATAAGGAGTAGTTGGATTGTTTTCTAAGAACAATTCGTAAGAAGAAAGCCTCATGTCTGCTGTCTTATCTAGAAATATCAATTCCTCGTACCTAGACTTAGCCATATTGTATTCTCTTGAATCTGGGAATGATTCCATAAACTTTTTGTAAGACATCCAAGTATTAATAAGAGATGAATTATTAAATTCTAGACTGTGCCAATTCTCCATTGCGGACACATAAAATTTAGAAGAACTGTGATTTTGCATGTACCTTCTATATTCCTCTATAGTATTCTCATCTAATACAAAATTATACTCTATAGAATCTATAACGCTAAGGACAGAATCTAAAGATTCTCTTGTGATGTTTAACTCTTGTAATGTCTCCATCTCCTTTTCCGTAACTTCAGGGTAAGATTCTTTTGATTTATTTATGAAAAAAAAAGACGAGTCTACATTATCTCTAATTTGATTATCAATAAGGTAGAAGATGGAATATAAATAAAACTTCCCTGTACTCTCAATGGCTTTCTCATCCATTTTCTCGAGCGATTCCCTAAACTTAATTACATCACCTTTCTCATATAGCTTATAAGCCTTCTTAACACTCTGAGAGTAAGATAAGGAAGGTGATATTATTAGCAGAATATATATAAGAGCCCTAGTCATTTAATTACTTACCTTTTGATATAAAAGGAACAGAATTTTCAATAATCAAATTATTAATTTGACTAATATTATTTATAACCTCATCAAATCCTTTCTTAATTTCTAACCACTTTTTATTTAAATCCTTGTATCTGGAAATCTCCCCATTGGTTACTGGAGGTATATTTCCATCAACAGTATTTAGCAGATCAAACATCTGTGCATCGAGTTGATTTCTGAAGTTAATAACATCTTGGAAAGTTTTTTGCTTAGGAGAGATTAGTAGTGACTCAGTCTCATCAATTAACTTTATTGTCTCTCCAGCTAAATCCATTATATCAGAAAACTTTTCTGAATCCACTCTCTTACTTAAATCAGACAGTTGATTTCTAGCGTCCTGCATTTTATTTAGACTCGTATATATCTCTGCAATATCAGCATGAATCCCAACAAGTAATTCCTGCTTCCTCTCAAAATCATCTCTAGAAGTTGACTGTCTTGGGTCTGGCAGTATATTGAACTCACTTGATTTCTCGTAAGAACCATATGTGAACTTGATAGAATACTTTCCTGGGTTTACCCTATAAGAACTCATGTATCCGTCTGAGCCTCTAGGAGTCATTACCCCTTTAGGAGGAACAAAACCTTCTACATCTCCACCCCATTTTATTGATGCATACCCTTCCTTCAGATCAATCATATTACTTTTATGTTTTGCATCACTTGAGAACGAACGAAGAACATCTCCATTATCATTAGATATTTCTACATTAAGTTTTAACGAATCCTCATCATCTATATCTCTTATGAAATATTTTATCTCTGTGCCATAGTATGGGTTCTTTCCAAGCGGTCCTTGTCTTCTCATTGCCGAGAATAAAATTTTATGATTATCCTGAACATCAAACATATGAACATCTTTAGTATCTTCAATACTATGAAACTCATGCATTGGAGTTAGGTCATCATAAATCCAGAACCCTCTACCCTGAGTCGCAACTACAAGATCGTTCCCATGAACTTTTAAATCTGTAATCGGTACGATAGGGAGATTTCTTTGCCATTTAACCCAAGTACCACCACCGTTACTGGACATGTATATACCTCTCTCTGTCCCGGCGTATAGTAAACCTTCTACCTCTAGGTCTTCTCTCACCACCCTCACAAAACTATTTTCTTCAATACCATCGCTATATACTTTCCATGACTTACCATAGTTTGTAGACTTTAACACGTATGGTCTGAAATCATCAAATTTATACCTGTTAAATGCTATGTATACTGTAGCTGGATCATGAGGAGACACCTCGATCGCATTTATCATCCCTTCCTCCATGTCTGGAGTTACATTAGACCAAGACTGTCCTCCATCAGTTGTTATATGAACAAGACCATCATCTGCGCCTGCATATATTATGTTTTTATCATGAGGAGATTCTGCCACGTAGTAAATAGTATGGTACACCTCACCACCAGCTCCTTCGTTTGTTATTGGTCCCCCTCCTGGCCCAAGATTCTCCTGCTTGTTTCTTGTGAGATCAGGGCTCATCTCTTCCCAGTTTATACCTCTGTCACTAGTCTTTAACAATTTATTTGCTGCATGATAGATTACATTAGGGTCATGCATTGACACTAATATTGGTGCGTTCCAATTAAATCTATATTTCTGCTCATCTGATGGTTCACCAAGACCCATTGACGGGTAAGCCATTATGTCTTTGGTATTATCCAACTCCAGGTTATACTCGTTAATAATTCCTTGATAACAACCCGCATACATCAGGACTGGATTATCTGGATCAAATGCCACGTACGCTGTCTCACAGCCCCCAACACCTGCTATCCAATCTTTCCAGCTAATCCCATTACTGAAGGTGCTACTCTTTATAGCAACAGAAGAGTTATCTTGCTGTCCACCATAAACCCAATAAGGAAACCTATTATCTACATTTACCCTATAAAATTGTGCTGTAGGCTGATTTTTTTGAGTAGACCACGACCTGCCAGAGTTAAACGAAATATTTGCCCCTCCATCATTAGAGTTGATCATCACCTCAGAATTACTTGGGTTTATCCATAGGTAATGGTTATCGCCATGAGGCACTTGAATATTTGAAAAAGTTTTTCCTCCATCTATAGATCTCATCATCGGAGCATTAAGTACATACACTATATTTTCATCAGAAGGGTCTGCATAAATATGCATGTAGTACCAAGACCTTGTCCTCAATACTCTCTCATCATTTATTAACCTCCAGGAATTACCTCCATCATCTGATCTGTATAGTCCACCTTCTTCTGATTCAATGATGGCATATACAAGTTTTGGATTAGCTCGTGACACAGCAATTCCAATCTTTCCCATGACAGAATTTGGGAGTCCTTCAGTTAATTTTTCCCAGGTGTCTCCTCCATCAACTGACTTCCATATACCACTGCCTTTTCCACCGCTTCTTACATACCATGGCAACCTCTGGTGGTCCCAAAAAGCTGCGTACAAAACTCTAGGGTTTGTGTAATCAATTGCTAAATCATTTGCACCTGAATTTGAGTCAACAAATAGTACTCTCTCCCAGCTATTACCTCCGTCTTTTGTCCTGTATATACCTCTCTCGTCTGTGCCAGAATAAGGACTACCCTGAGCAGAGACATACATTATATCTGGGTTGGTAGGATGAATTCTAACCTGAGAAATATGCTTTGTGTGTTCTAGTCCTATATGTTCCCAAGTCTCTCCAGCATCTGTAGACTTGTAAACACCGTCTCCAGAAGATGTCATCACACCTCTTACTGGTGACTCCCCCATTCCAACAACCACAATATTATTGTCAGTCTCAGATACTGATACTGCTCCTACAGAACCTGTTTTAAAGTATCCATCAGAAATATTATTCCAACTAACGCCAGCATCTTCTGTCTTCCAAACTCCACCACCTGTTGTGCCCATGTAGTATATCTGATCATCTCCAGTTATGCCTGTCGAAGTGGTAGATCTTCCACCCCTAAAAGGACCTATATTTCGCCATTCACCTATATCAAAAACAAGTGAATCTACAGTTTTATTATCTTTTTTATCTATATCATTTATTGGCTTAAGAGCTGATAAAGTAAATATTAATGATAGTATTGTAAGGATGTATTTCATAATTTTATAATATTGTTTCATCAAATTTAATATGAAATTAATGTTTAATAAATATTCAGTATCTATACTTTCCATAATTTTTCTGATATTAATATCAATAAAACCACTCGACAGGACTCCACTAGAAGAAACAGACTACTATAAAACAACGATCTCAAATATAGAAAAGTCATATAAAAACTATGAAGAAAACATAAACGGAGATACCATTAAGGTCGGCTGGGCAAAAGAGAATCTTGTACCCACATTTAGTACGCCCATGGCTGGTTATGGAGCCAGGAAGGGAGCAGATTATGAGGGAATAAATGACTCTATATGGGTAAGGTCTGTTGTATTTGATAATGGCATAAATAAGTCTGCATACGTCTCGATGGATCTTCTTATAGTCCCCCCTAACCTAGACAAAGAGAAAATTGCTGAGGGTTTAGGCATTAGCAGTGAAAATATTTTCTTTACTGCCAGCCACACGCACTCAAGTATTGGAGGTTATCTTGAAGGTTTAGCTGGAAATCTATTTGGAGGAGAATACAATAATAAAGTCATTGAATTTATTACTAAAAAGACAAAGAGCTCTATAAAGAATGCTATGGATGATCTAAAAAAAGCAAAAATAGGTTTTGGGTCAATATATGCATCTGACTACATAACTAATAGGTTAGTGGGTGACTCATTAGGAACATATGACCCATTCTTAAGGGTAATTAAAATAAACAGAGACGATGAAAAAAACGCAACAATTTTCTCATATTCTGCTCACGCTACGTGCTACGGCCATAACCAGAAAAACATAAGCGGGGACTACCCAGGGAAAGTAATAAGTTTGCTAGAAGAGACCCAGGACATAGATTTTGCTGTATATGGTGCAGGTGCTGTGGGGAGCATGAGCCCTAGGACAAGATCAAAGAAAGGAGAGAGAAAAGTAAACGAAATAGCTAGCGGGTTATTTGAACATCTTATCCAAGGCTACAGATCTATAGGAGTAAAATACGAGACAAAACTAGGTAGTGAGAGAATAGATATAGAGCTTAGAGAACAATCATTTAAAATAAACTCCCAAATTATTGTAAGACCATGGCTGTTTAAGTTTTTAGTGGGTGACACACCAAAATATTTATCGTTTTTAAGACTAGGAGATTTACTTGTTGTAGGTACTCCATGTGATTTCTCAGGTGAATTAGTTGAGCCCATAGAAAAATCCATATCAAATAAAAGTTTAAATTTGATGATTAATAGTTTTAATGGGGGCTATATTGGTTATGTGACAGATGACAAGTGGTATGATATGGAAGATATCAACACTTACGAAACATACACTATGAACTGGTATGGACCTTATAACGGAAAATATTTTAGTAATCTAATAAAAAAAATTATTCAAATAAATGAAAAAAATTAAGTCTATATCTCTATCATTTCTCTTTATTTCTATGTTTTTTAACATAGGGTATTCAAGCCATAGTCAGTACGACTCACTAAAAATAAAAATATCTCAAATGTTGGTTTTTGGAATTCAAGATGTACAGAAGGTGATGGAAGCAGACTCAATGCTTGATGCCTACGCCAATACACATCTTGGTGGTGTCATCCTCTTTGAGAAAAATATATCAAAGAAAAGATCCGAACACCAACTGAAAGTTTTAATCGATGAAATTCAGAGAAACTCACAGATACCATCTTTTATAGCAATTGATGAGGAAGGGGGGAAAGTTAATAGGTTAAAGACTAAGTATGGTTTCCATCAGACAAGATCAGCAAAGTATCTTGGAGAAATAAATAATTTAGATTCAACCTATCACTACGCAAAACTTACTAGTGATCTCCTTAAACAACTTGGAATAAATGTGAATTTTGCCCCGGTTGTAGATCTTGCAATAAATAAATCAAACTTCATACACAAAGCGGAGAGAAGTTTTGGTAGAGAGAGTGACAAAGTCTTTTTTCATTCTAGAAATTTTATAAAGGCACATGAAGAAAATAATATTATAACAGTACTTAAACATTTCCCTGGACATGGGAGTTCTGAGACCGACACGCATAAAGAGTTTACTGATGTTTCTGATACCTGGATTGTAGAGGAACTTTTTCCTTATCACAAACTTATACTTGAAGATAAAGCAGATGGGATTATGACCAGTCATGTTGTAAACAGTAAAATTGATGGCGACTTACTCCCTGCAACTCTATCAGATAAAAGTATTAACAAACTTCTAAGAGAGTTTCTTGACTACGAAGGAGTAGTATTCTCAGATGACATGCAGATGGGAGCAATAATAAGAAACTACGGTGTCAAAGAAGCAATTGTCCTTGCAATCAACGCTGGAGTTGACGTGTTGATTTTTTCAAATAATATGTTGTATAAGGACAGAGTAGAACCCAATGAAATTATATCTATTATCGAAGAAGGTGTGAGAGATGGAGAAATTTCATTACTAAGAATTAACGAATCATTTAGAAGAATTCAAAGTCTTAAAAAGAAAATAAAATTGATCAATTAGGATTATATATCCTTACTGCCTCCTTGTATATCTTCACCTTGTCAAGAGTCATTTCTTTGGTATTCTTATTCACATACAAATCCATCTGATCAGTATAATGTGGGCTAGCACTATTATTTGAGTTTCCATAAGGTATTACAGTCTCTACCTCTACACCTAAGTCAGAATACTTAATTAGCATAATATAAGACTCCCCTGAAACTGATTTGAATCTACCATCTTCATGTCTAATAACATATGTAGGTGCAATCATATCTATTAGACCGGAGACAGGTAAGTTTACCCCTCCCCTTTCATGCCTCTGCAAGTCTCCTAAAACAACATCTACCTTACCAAAATATTTTATAAGGTGTCTTTTAGATTTTTTTAAAGCTTCAATATGTAAATCATTGGGAAATGAGTCTGTTAACTCAATTTTATTTTCGGAAAGTAATTGTAACATATTCCTGTAGTAAAGACTCCACTGGGCCGCACCTAAGTTGTCATCCTCTCCGCCTCTATCCCAGCCCTTAATTAATTCTAAAATATCGCCTAGGTATTCGTCTTCTAACTCAAGATGAAATACATTTTTTAAGTTACCTATGTGAAGAATAGAGTCAGGATATTTCTGATCATATTTTATTTTTTTAAAATCCTCAAAACTTATCTTTTCATATTCTGAGATCAACTCCATAAAACGGTGACTTCTGTTGTTCTCCTTCTCTCTAAAACTAAAAGTGGAAGGGTAATTATTCTCATCTAAATTATATTCCTTAGAAGTAGAGTTGAATGGAGAGTTATTTGTATTGAATAAGTAACCACTTTTAGGATTTAAAATTTTTGGAAGGTCTTCATAGGGGTGGTATCTGTCTAGTATTAATGAAGACATGTCACCAATAACTAATTTTCTCCAATTAATGGTAGTATCTCTAACAGAGAGACGAGCATTACTCATATAAAAAATATTATCATCGCGATCAGCATACACAATATTAAAACGTGGAATTCCTAATAATTTCAGCGACTCTTCGAACTCATTAAAGTTAGATGCTTTATTCATTTTAAGCCACTGCTCTATCGCACTAATATTATTTAATGACTGAGAGAAGAAAGCAAAATGTCCTCTCTTGTTTTTTATTACAGGCCCAAAAGCAGACCAGATAACTTCTCTTTTGATGTTTAGTTTTATTCCAAACAATGACTTAACCTTAAGCTTAATCTTTCTGATTTCAAAATTCTTCCACTGTCCATCTAGCATGTATTGTGTCTTATCTTCTGGGTTAATATTCAGCTGAAATATGTCATTCATATCAGGATAATTATAGGTATGTGTCCAACCTAAATTTTGATTTGTTCCAATCACAGGTAGAGGAAGTCCCGGAAATAATCCACCAAGCATGTTCCATCCTTCTTCACTCACCATATGAGCTTCGTACCAAGAGAACGGGCCCTCTAGTGGCTGGTGAGTGTTGACATTAAGGTATGTCTTAGCATCTTCAGTTATATTGCTATTAAACGCAAATCCATTAGAGCCAATAGTTGATCCGACATTATCTACCCCAGACATCTCCTCTATTGGGTCGATTGAATTACTTAGTAATTGACCAATAATATCTCCAGTATCAGAGAATAGATGGAGCATAAGATTAAGTCCAGTGAGATAGTCATAAATACTAAGAGGGAAAGAATTTTTTACTAAGATCTTATCTGGGAATTTTTCTGCGTACGCATTAAGACCCTCTAGGTACCCGTATATCACACTTAACCCTTCTGGTGGAAGGTTCTTCAATTCTCTCTCGGCAACCTCTCTCGACTTGAGCAACTCAACAGCAAAATCTAAGACTGCTCCTCTTACTCCTTCTAACCTCCCGAGCATTCCCTTTGCAGGAAGAAATGTTTTCTGTATTGTTGAAAAGTCATCTTCTGCGTGTGACCAAGCAAGACCATACGCAACCTCCCTATCAGTCTTTCCATAAATATGAGGCACTCCCCATTTATCTCTAACTATTTCAATATTAGAAGTGTTCACTTGAGCGGTTGCCGTCAAGCTTAAAAAAATAAAAACTAATAAGATTTTAAATTGGGACATTTACGTGTCTTTCAGCATGGTAAGAAGATCTCACTAAAGGACCTGATTCTACATACTTTAGGCCTCTCTTTAGACCTTCCTCTCTATACATATCAAAAATATCGGGGCTGATAAAATCATCTACCTCTAGATGCATTTTTGTTGGCTGGAGGTACTGACCAATGGTCAGTATGTGTAGTCCGTGCTCTACCATGTCGTCCATAGTTTTAAAGACTTCGTCTTTTTTCTCACCAATTCCAACCATTATCCCTGACTTTGTCCTCATCCCTCTATCTCTAGTTATTTTGATCTGTTCAAGACTCCTCTCATACTTTGCCTGAGGTCTTACCCTCCTATATAATCTCTCCACCGTCTCAATATTATGTGAGACTACTTCTTGACCAGCATCAATCATCCTGTAAAGAGCTTCCCAGTTTCCTCTAACATCCGGAATTAAAGTCTCTATGGTCGTCTCTGGAGATAACTTTTTTGTCTTTGCGACAGTCTGATACCATATCTCCGCACCCCTATCTTTTAGCTCATCTCTATTAACAGATGTAATGACAGCGTGCTTTACTCCCATCTTCTTTATTGCTTTCGCAACTCTTAAGGGCTCCAGTTTATCATACTCTGGTGGTCTACCAGTAGCCACAGCACAGAAGGTACAACTCCTAGTGCAGACATTACCCAATATCATAAAAGTTGCAGTTCCTGCGCCCCAGCACTCTCCCATGTTTGGGCAGTTACCACTCTCACAAATTGTGTGTAATTTATACTTATCTACTATATTTCTTACCTTTTTATACTCCTCTCCAACAGGTAGTTTTACCCTCAACCATTTAGGTTTCTTGAATCTTGGCAATTTTGATTTTATTTCTCCCATCTAGATGCAATTTTAGTCAAAGAATATGAAATTTTAATATTTTCTGCCATAGAATAAAGTAATGAAAGCTGTAGGATAAACACTATAGTTTTTCGCTGTAGGCATCATTACCACTTCTTTTGAAAAAATATCAGCTAAGAAACCTACTTCGATTGCAGTAGCTGACCTGGCGCCACCAAATTCAAAGTTTAGAGCTGCCTTGAAATTTATCCCAGGATTAATTTTCAATTCGTCTAGACCTTCAAGAAAACTTGCTGATCCAATAACATTATTAAATGTGTGTATTGTAGAATCAAAATTTTCAATCTCCACCCTATTGTTTCTACTGTATTTTATATAATATGGAACAAGTAATCCTAAAGAAGGTCCCACAGCAACTTGGGCATTTATCCTAATGCCTTGCGGATCTTTTTTATTTACTAGGATCATCTCTCTACCGTACTGACCTCTAATAGAAAAAAGATAATTTTTTTTGCCCCATACAAAAGTCCTACCATAACCTAGGGCAGAAGAGTATTTATTTTCTTTTGGGTGTTTGATATTAACTGCCTCCAAACCTATAGTTTGGTACATATTGTCAGACACCTTGTTAGAGAACTTTAAGACTCCTCCTCCGATGAGTCCACCCCAAGAATTTTTGTTAATACCCCAAAACACTTCCTTCTCAGTATCAAAATATTCTGAGTTCTGAGAAAAAGATACCTCAGTAGAAATAAAAAATAGAATAAGTATCAAAAGAGCTTTTATTTTCATAATATAAAATTAACAATATTCATTTAACGAAAAAATTAGACTTTAATTTAGAAATTTTTAAAAAAAATTAATTTAAGTTTAATTAATGAACCACTCAATGGAAAATAATTATGTTGGAAAGCTAAGAACATCCTCTACACATCTTCCGTCTGGAGAAACTATAATCACTGACGCACCTACTGACAATAACGGGAAAGGCGAGGCTTTTGCCCCTACTGACTTAGTAAGTTCAGCACTATGTAGCTGCATGACAACGGTAATGGGAATTTGTGCTGAGAAAGGAAATTTTGAGCTACCTAACTCCACTGCAAAAATTACGAAAACCATGTCTTCTGAACCAAGAAAAATAAAGGAGATAAAAGTAGAGATAAATTTTGAAGAAAATTCCTTAACTGATACTCAAAAAAATAAGCTTATTTCTGTAGGTGAAAATTGTCCAGTCGCAAAAAGTTTAAACCCAGATATTAATCAGATTTTAGTTTTTAACTTTTAATTATTACTGTTTGACGAAATCAAATACCCAGTTCCCATCTTTAATCCCTCCTGAAACTGTAAACGAAGTCCTTAGAGTAGTCTCAGTGACAGATAAACTAATCACAACACCATCATTCCTTATGACTTTACTTTTATCCGAATTCTGGAAAGTCCATGAACCTGAATTAGGCCAGACCTCTGTACCACTATCTTCAGTATGACTAGTACTGTAATTACCACCACTTTTAGTTCCGCCAGATAAATTAAGAGTCATGGTCGTAAAGACATCTACTATACTTCCGTCCTTTGTGACAGAATTAGCGTCCTTAACCTTCCAATTTCCATTAAGAAGATTTGCTTGTGTATCTAGTGGATCAGTTGGAGTTGGAGTAGATCCCTCATCCTCATCACCACATGAGATGATTACTAAAGAAAATAATATAGCTAAAAAATAATATTGTACGTGGTTTTTACTTTTCATAATCCTAATTTAAATAAATAAAACTTATAATTTAATAATTTAGTAAAATTTGAATTTTATTTTCTATTCTTCCCCCTGGCATATAGTTTTCTTCTAGTTCTTTCCTAAAAGGTATAGGGGTATCTAATCCTCCTACCCTAATAATCGGTCCGTCAAGATAACTGAAACAATTCTCTGTTACCCACGCAGATATCTCAGCTCCTATACCGCCCGTGATGCTGTCCTCGTGAACAATAAGTAATTTATTAGTTTTCTCAACAGAATTTTTAACAGATTCTTTATCCCATGGCTGTAGTGTCCTAAGGTCAATTATGTCCGCAGAATAATTTTTAAATTTTTCCATAGCTTCAACCGCCCAGTGCACTCCCATGCCATACGTGACAATAGTTAAATTTTCACCTTCACTAATAAATCGCGCCTTACCAACCTCTGTAGTAAAGTAGTCATCGAATACCTTCTCCTTGTGAGATCGGTACAGGGCCTTGTGCTCAAAGAAAAGGTATGGGTTAGGGTCTTCTATTGCGGCGTTTAGTAATCCTTTAGCATCAGATGCAGAAGAAGGATAAACAATCTTTAGCCCAGGTGTATGAAAAAACCATGCCTCATTTGACTGGGAGTGAAAAGGACCAGCAGAGACACCACCTCCAGTAGGCATTCTCACAACTACGTCTGCGTTCTGACCCCACCTGTAATGAATCTTTGCAAGATTATTTATTATCTGGTTAAATCCACACGTTACAAAATCCGCAAATTGCATCTCTACAACAGACTTTATTCCCTCTATAGAAAGGCCTAAAGCTGTCCCTACAATTGCTGACTCACATAAAGGTGTGTTTCTTACTCTTTCCCTACCAAACTCATCTACAAATCCTTCTGTGACCTTAAACACTCCGCCGTAGTCTGAGATGTCTTGGCCCATAATCACCATGTCTTTATACTTATTCATACTCTGCCTCAACCCATCAGATATTGCGTCCACATACCTCATCTCCGAAATTGATTTTTCTTTAGGAAACACAACATTCTGTTCAAACGGATAAAATACATCTGAAATTTCTAACTCCTGATCAACATGAAACTTTTGTTGGTCAAAAGATTCTTTGACAGCAGCATTAATTTCAACTTTCATTTCTTCTCTGATTTTTTTTATATCGACTTCTGTATATATTTTTTTCTTGATTAGATGTCTCTCATAATTTATAACAGGATCTTTTGCTGCCCAGTAATCCATTACTTCTTTTGGCACGTATTTCGTTCCCGAGGCCTCTTCGTGTCCACGCATCCTGAACGTAAAACATTCCACTATTATTGGCCTAGGCTTTTTTCTTATATCTTCAACTTTTTCTTTTACAGTACTGAGTACTTCCAAAATATTATTTCCATCTATTGATAGTGACTCAATACCGTATCCCTCTCCCCTTATCGCCAACGACTCACCCTTGAACTGCTCGGAGTTTGGAGTAGAAAGCCCATAACCATTATTTTCAATAACAAACAGAACTGGCAAGTCCCATACGGAGGCAACATTTAGTGCCTCATGAAAATCTCCTTCACTTGCACCTCCGTCTCCAGTAAAAACTATAGTAGCCTTTTTCTCTTTTTTCATCTTCTTCGCAAGTGCAATGCCATCAGCTATTCCCATCTGAGGACCCAAGTGAGATATCATACCAACTATGTTGTGTTTTTTTGAACCAAAATGAAAAGATCTGTCTCTACCCTTTGTAAATCCATCAACTTTACCTTGGAACTGGTTAAATAACTGGGCCATGGATATATTTCTACAAGTGAAAACTCCTAGGTTTCTGTGCATAGGTAATATATACTCTGACGAATTTGTGGCCATTGCCACTCCTACAGACGTAGCCTCCTGACCAATTCCTGAGAACCACTTGCTTATTCTATTTTGACGTAACAGAATCAACATCTTCTCCTCAATAAGCCTAGGCTTTAAAATTGAGAGATAGATCTCCTTTAATTTATTGGGTGAAAAAGATTTGTCTTTAAACAACATAAAGGTAATGTTGGAAACTGGGGAATCTTTACTTTACACAAAGTGAAAAGTATAGTTTAGTTTACTACGGTAAATATATATAAATTTTAAATTCTACTAAGACTTTTTTGAGATTTGGTTATCAGCTGAAAATTTTCCAGGACCAAGTAAAAATATAGTGACATAAGAGGTTAAAAAGAGTAAACCCTTCTCCATCTTAGTGAATGGATCTTCCAAGTGCACATCAAATACAATTACCACGAACATATATATTATAGGAATAGTGAAAAGTCTTGTCCCAAGGCCAATAGCAACAAACATTGGACATATAAATTCGCTAAACACCACAAGAGACATTGAGATTTCTTCATTAAAAAACAAGTGCGTTCTTCCCCATATATTTCCCTCCAATAATCTCATGAACTTACCATAGCCATGAGTCATCAGAGCACCACTTACTACCACTCGAAAAAATAAAAGAGCCATATGATTATAATGGCTCTTTATTGAACATAAGAAAAATAAATTTTTCATACTAAACTATAAATACGTAGAAAATTGGGTTAATGTTCATACTATTAGAAGACAATAATTTAATTTTCTTGCAATATCATATACTTTAATAATAAATTTGCTCTATGAAAGGGTCTAATTATAGGATAGGACACGGATATGATGTCCACAAACTTGAGGAAGGTAATAAATTTATTATTGGTGGGATAGAGATCAAACACTCCAAGGGTGCTATCGGCCACTCAGACGCAGACGTAGTAATTCATGTCATATGTGACGCACTTCTAGGAGCAATGAGTTTAGGTGATATAGGATCTCACTTCCCTGACACAGATATAAAATTCAAGGGAATAGACAGTAAAATTCTACTTGGAAACGTTGTAGACATTATGAAAGAAAAAAAGTTTGAAGTAGTAAATATTGATGTTACAGTGATGCTAGAAAAACCAAAGCTAAGAGATTACATTGATACCATGAGAAAAACTATATCTAGTATTTTGGGATCAGACATCTCCTCTATTTCAGTTAAGGCAACAACAACAGAAGGACTCGGATTCGTTGGCAGAGAAGAAGGTGTGGCAGCTCACTGCGTGTGCCTAATAAAAAAATGAGTCTTAAAATCATAAACACATCAGACGGCTCTCACACTATATATAATTCAGAACTGAATGAGACTTATCACTCCATCAACGGATCAATTAAAGAGTCCATGCATGTATATGTAGAGGAAGGATTAAACTATTTTCAAAAGAAGGCAAAAAAAGAAGTATATAAAATATTTGAAGTTGGTTTTGGGACAGGTTTAAATTTTGTACTTTCTTATCTTTTCTCAGAAGAAAAAAAATTAAATATTGAATACCACTCTATTGAGCCGTACCCTTTAACTGATGGAATTATTAAAAAATTAAATTACTTCAATACTGAGTTAAAAGAAAGAGAAATTTACTTGAATTCTCACTCACAAAAATTTAATAGTAAAATAATATATTCAAACTTCTGTAGTCTAAGAAAAGAAAAAGAAACTCTGGAGGAAATAAGAATCAATAATTCTTTTGATATAATTTATTTCGATGCCTTTGCTCCAAGTAAACAACCAAGCATGTGGACACTGCAAAACTTAAATAAAATTTTTACCTGTATGTCAGATGGGTCAATACTTGTGACATACTGCTCTAGTGGAAAATTTAAGAGAGACCTAAAAGAAATTGGTTTTAACGTGGAGATTATCCCTGGTCCTATAGGAAAAAAGGAGATGGTGAGAGCAACTAAATAATTTTACCATTCCCTATTGTACAATTCTATTTTCGCTATCTCATCTTCATCAAGTGTATTGCCTAAACCATGAACCGCCGAAACACAAAAGAATCCAACCACTGGATAATCAGTATCGTTTGTAACAAGTAAATTTGTTGGGACATTTGATAATGAGACTGCAAATAATTCACTAAAACCACCTGGTCTATTAATTTGTATCGAAGTCTTATTTAGGAAGTCAAAAGCCTCATATGTTACTGAGTGGATCTCAACATAAAGTGAGTCCCCTTTAACAAAAGGAGAAATAAAGTTATTGTCTTCATCTGAATCAAACTTTGTCACAGCCCTTCTTATAGGAGGTATAAACGGGATACCATCAATAACCGCACCCTCGGAAGAAGCTCCAGCATCGATACAAGTAATTATGTCCTGTAAACCAACCTGTTTCTCACCATTCTTAAAACTTTTTATCCAGTATGCGTCGCCTGGACCATCTTCTTCTCTAGACCAGAACTCAGCATAGTAAGAGCCTTCAGGGACCTGACCTCTTACAAAGTTTACACTATCTATTTTTGATGTTCTGTTGAGTCTTGACTCAGATATAATTTGCTTTCCTTGGTAATTAATTTCCATATAATAGCTAGTGCCGACAACACCAATATTTTTTTGAAGACTATCTGGAGCCCACACGTATTCACCATCATCTCTCTCAGAGAAAATAAAAATATTCCCTAGATCATCTGAAACTTTAACAGAAGCTCCGTCCGCAGGTT
>Ga0208764_10001081_pt1 | contig 17764 bp, 15 predicted proteins | sample ETNtaG_18_FD_185762 | JGI IMG/M metagenome (GOLD analysis project Ga0208764, IMG submission 185762) | Marine microbial and viral communities from oxygen minimum zone, Eastern Pacific Ocean - ETNP201302SV91 (SPAdes) (version 2) | ecosystem: Environmental > Aquatic > Marine > Oceanic ... | reverse complement strand
TATGGTATCAGAAATTTTTTTCACGTCCACCATGTTATACAGCGATATTACAAGTCCGGACACCATCAAAAAAGAAATGTCATTGCGGTCAAGCTTCTCATACATTGAAATTATTTGATCTGTTGCATCATCTCCCTTTATTGTTGCACCACCCAAAACAAATCCGTCAATCACTAAATCACTTGATGTTATGACTCCCGCTAGGACAGACTTTTGTGAATCATGTCTGAAACTTTCTGCAATAGCTAGTCCTCTTATGCCCTTTTTTTCAAGATGCAGTCGTCGCATTTTTCTTCCTCTTGTATCCGCGATAAACAAATCCTGTGACGACCATAACAATGGCTGTTATTCCACACCATATCGCTAGTGCTGTAATGTTTGTCTCAGCCATGATTCAGATTTGAACGACAGTTAGATAAATGTTAGATTATAATATTCGTCAGATGAATTTCTTATGTTGGAAGAACTTGATTTTGATATTGTAGTTGTTGGTGCAGGACCTGCTGGCTCGTCTGCAGCACATGAAGCTGCAAGAAACGGTTCCAGTGTAGTATTGCTAGAAAAGGAAACCTCTGTGGCAGAAACAGTGAGGACGAGTGGCGTTACGTGGGTAAAGGATGCTCAAAGTTTTGGAATACCTGAAAATTGTTACAATCCTATCAAGAATTACTCGTTTTGCTCGCCTACAAACAGTGTAACAATATCTGACGATGTGGCAAAGGCTGCCGTATTGGATGTAAGAAAGACATATCGTCATTTGGCAGAGCAAGCACAAGAAAGCGGTGCAAAATTATTTGTTGATACAAATGTAACAGATGTAATCACTGATGGGCAAAAAAAACCAACCGGTGTTATTGCAAAATCAGCAGGTAAGGAAATTAAATTTAATGCGAAGGTTGTAATCGACTGTAGTGGTTTTCAGTCTGTTGTTGGAAAGATGCTTGGCTTGGTAACACAGTGGGAAAGATTTGGTGCTGGTGCAGAATATGAGGTAAGTGCTGAAAACGTTGACGACAAAACATGGTGGTTGATGGTAGGACAGAAATATTCACCTGCTGGATATGCTTGGATTTTTCCTGTTGGTGGAAATGTAGTTAGGATTGGTGTTGGCGTTGGCAAGCCAGAGTCAAACATTGATCCTACTGAACGACTAAATGAACTGATAGCAAACAGTGAAGGTCCAATCAAGGACTTGGGTAAGATTACCAAGATAGAATTTCACTACGGACTGATACCAAACGATGGGCTTTCAAGAAAGACCGTATACGACAACCTCATCTTGGTTGGTGATTCTGCAGGTCATGCAAACCCACTGGTTCTTGAGGGAATTAGATATGCAATAAGATTTGGACGTGTTGCAGGAAAAGTTGCGTCAGATGCCGTAAAAAACAATGACACATCAGAAGCTGCACTAAAACCATATGAGACAGATTGGAAGAAGGCAATAGAATCTAAAATCAACTCTGCATCAAAGGTGCAAAACAGATGGATTGGATTATCGGATGAACAGTGGGATAAGGAGTTGGATGTAATCAGTGAGCTGTCAGCAGATGAGTTTTTGGATTTTATTCGGGCAGACTTTGGCATATCAAAGATTGTCAAACTTGCAACTCATCATCCGAAGCTGGCTGTCAGACAGCTCTTCAGCATAGTAAAAGGAACCTAATTCACCAATCTATTCGCATCAAATAGATAGAATACGTTAATAATCTAGCACATTTGAGTCGTGACTGACATGGAAGTGGAAAAATCGAGTTCAGGGCTTGTACGAAGCCTCTCACTAAAGGATTCTGTAATGATTGGTGTTGCATCAATGATTGGTGGTGCAATCTTTGTTCTAGTCGGTCCTGGAATGGCAGAGGCCGGAGCTGCCCTGATGATCGCCTTTATGCTTAATGGTGTGATTACTGTATTCACTGCACTGACATATGCAGAATTGGGTTCTGCGTTTCCTGCTACTGGTGGAGGATATAGATGGGTAAAACAAGGACTGCCAAGACCCAATGCATATCTTAGTGGATGGATGGCATGGTTTGGTCATACAATTGCAGGAAGTCTTTATGCAGTTGCATTCGGATCATTCTTTGGTCATCTTCTAAAGACATCGGGTGTCATTGGAGATGATTTTGGATTTCCGATAGACAAGTTGTTTGCAGCTATAGCAATTATAATTTTTGCATTTGTTAACATCAGAGGATCATCTGATACTGGTAAAGTAGGAAACGCAATAACATTCACGCAGCTTGCAATAATTGGAGTACTTGTAGTAGCTGCGGTTCTTGCAATGGCATTTGTAAATCCAAACTGGTCAGAAAATTTTACAGACTTTGCACCAATGGGCATAACTGGCATTGCACTTGCAATGGGATTAACATTCATTGCATTCGAGGGTTATGAGATAATCTCACAGGCTGGTGACGAGATCAAAAATCCAAAGCGAAACATTCCACGAGCTATTCTACTGTCACTTGCTATTGTGGTTACATTGTATATTGTGTTCACGTTTGTATTCATTGGGGGTCTTAATCCAGACGATATTGGAATGCCGGCGTGGAGCTTTATCGGAGGTTTTGGTGAGCTTGGAATAATCGAAGCAGCCGAGAGATTTATGCCATTTGGGGCACTGATAGTTCTTGCTGGTGGTCTTGTGTCAACACTGTCAGCACTTAATGCTACAACATTTGCCGCAAGCAGAGTTTCTTTTGCAATGGGAACACAGTATAACCTTCCACACATATTCAGCAAGATTCATCCAAAATATCACACACCTTTTGTCGCAACAATAATTTCCGGCATAATCATGATGGTGCTAGCACTATCACTAGACTTGACAGCCATTGCACTTGCTGCAAGCATAATGTTCCTCTTCTTGTTTACTCAGGTAAACTTAGCCTCAATTACAATCCGCAGGCTTTATGAAAAGACTGTTGACTATGGATTCAAAACTCCATTCTTTCCTACAGTTCCTATAATTGGCATTATCACTGCAATGGGCTTATCAATCTATCTCCTGATCACACATCCAGAAAGTTGGGTAATTGCAATTGTTTGGGTGTTGATTGGATTTGTAATTTACAAATTTTACACATCAAAACAAGAACTAGAACATAATGCACCGTTAGTTTTCACACAAGGACCAAAACTACGAAAAGAATATCGAATAATGATTATTTTTGACAAGCGAAATGCAACAAAATTCTATAAAATTGCCAAAGCCATCTCAGAACAAAATGATGGTGAGATTACAATATTAAACATAGTGAATGTACCACGCCAAACCCCACTTTCTTTGTCGCATGGAATTGGAGATGGTGGATTAAAAGCCGTTGAGGAATTTAAGAGAGAAATTCCTGGTTCACTGCGTAATAGATTCCTGGTTAGGTTGGCACATGATCCAACGGAAGCGATATTATCAACCGCTGAGGAACAGGACATCAATACAATGTTGGTCGACTTTTCATTTCTAAGAAATAACCGAAAACTTTTGTCACTAACAACGTGTGATATTGTAGGAATTAGACTGAGAAAGCATTTTGATCAAGACATATCACAGATGATCATCTCATATGATAAGGGTAGACATAGTGATCTTGGATTAGAGATTGGACATGCAATTTCTACTACAAATGATTCAAAGATTAGAATTGTAAGAGGTGTAGTAGAGGATCCTGACGATGAGGTTGAAGTGATAAACAGAATAAACGAAAAGATGTTAGAACTTGAACTGAAAAAAATTCAGTTTGAAAAAGTATATGGTGGCGGAAACATAATTCCTGAACTTCTTAAAAATTTCAAAAAGGATAAATCTGCATTACTCATACTTGGTGCTGGCAACCAATCAGAATCTGCATTCAGTCCAAAGACGCTGGAAATTGTAGATAAGACAAACAAATCAGTGATAATTGTCAGAAACCATAGATTTTCAGGTATTCATGCACGCTCATTTTTCTCTGTGTTAATTCCAAGGCTGAGAGAAGTCAAGGCTCTATACAGATTGTATGTTGATTTAATGCAAATCTTTTACAAGTCAAAGACTAAGACCAGAAAAGGAAGATATGACGAGAAATTCTTCGACTCGCAAAACAGTTAACTTGAAATAATTAGAAAACTCATAATCCATACCAGTGCGAGCTGGTGGACGAATGCTGCTACGGCAGAGGAAACTCCTCTCTCCATGCAGAAATTGTGGCCCGGTGATAGGCAGTCAGAGATGGCTGGCAACAGCATAGAAAAAAATCCAACTTGGAGTGTACTATGATGACACAATCTGAGGTTTCCAATGAAGGAATGGAAAATCTGTCCCACAAGGAGCAAAGCCAAACAGAACTATAGAATTCTGCATCTGGTTCAGGTAGGCTGCAAAGCGAAATATCGTCTAGAACAGAAAGAGGGTTACGGCCAGCACGCACTATTATTCTGGTTTCCAGCCTTTTGGCATGGAACCTTTAGTTGATTCTTTTTTCTCTTCTTCTGGTGCAGTTTTTTCTTCAACTTGAGGATTATCATAAACACTTCTGTGTTGTGCGTAGTCTTCTCCAGCAAGATATGATTCACCTCTGTTGGTTTGATAACCACCAGAGCCTGCACTTGTTCCTGCAGTTCTAAGTTGTGAAGGATCAATGCCTGTTTGTTGAGCGTTTCCTACGTCTTTCTTTCGTTTCTTTTCACTAATGATAAACACAGCACCACCTACAACTGCTGCCATTCCAGCCATGCCATAGATGATCATCATTGGGAATCCACCAGTTGATGTTGTTGCAAATCCTTCTGGTGCTGTTGGGCTAAAACCAAATACTTCACTGTCTGATAATACATCAACGTTTGCAAATCCTGCAACGAAAACGTTTGCTGCATCTGCAGATTCTATTGTTCTAAGATCATAAGTTTTATCGGTGGTAAATGTTGCAGCTTGTTCTTTCTCAGTTTGGATTCCTTCTCTCAAACTGCTTTCGCCCATTGTGTATGAAGACCATACAAGTCCTGCAAGTTCTTCTGACATTCCAAATTGTGAAGCGTCTACATTGATTCCTGTTGGGTCAAACAAAAAGTGCCAGTTACCAAGTGGTTGAGCTTTAATTCCACTTGCGTCAATGAGTGGTGTATTTAGAATTGCTTCAGCATCAGTTCCTTGCACTGCAGAATATAATACAGGTACAGTGTCAGCAATAAATGATATTGGAAGGTTTATTTCATTATCAATTCCTCTTACATTGATTTCAACAGGTCCATCAACTGAAACTCCTCTCCAATCCATGTCAATTAATCCTGCACTAGATCCTGAAAAATCTCTAATTATATGATTTGTAATTGATAATGTTATGATAACTTTGTAATCAATTGATGTGTTTAGTCCACGACCAGTGAGTGCTGTGTCATAGTCAATTTTTACATCGGTGATTGCTGCATCACTATTTGCAGTGTTTTTCAAGTAATAATTCATCCTATCACGAAGTTCATTCACTCCAGGATCACTAGAGTCTGCAGAGAACGTTTTAGTAATTTTTAGACCTCTAAGTTGATCAGCCAATTGTCCACCATCATCATAGTTGAGGATTACAGATCTTTGGAACTTTATTTCTACATCTTCAACAACGCCTGATTGCGAAAATGTCCTAAAAGTCATTTGTGCTGCATCTACAGGAGTAATCAAACCACAAAGCATGATTGTGGCTAAAGATATTGTTAAAATGATTACTCGAGACACGAGATTTTTGTTCTAGTATGGTATAATAATCTATTCATAAATATGATGTTTAGAATCTGGTAAATTTGAAAAAGTAATATGTAGTCAACATATTGAGCAATCGGTATAGATAATTTATGATAACAATATTAGCTGGTGGAACTGGTTCTGTAAAACTTGTTAGGGGTATAGCAGCACATGAAAATGACGTCAATGTAATTAGTAATGTTGGAGATAACTACTGGTTATATGGATTGTATATCTGTCCAGACATTGACACAATAATTTACGGATTAGCAGATTTATTAGATTATGAAAAAGGATGGGGAATAAAAAAAGACACATTTGGATTCCTAAGACAGATGGAAATTCTTGGAGAAGAGAATTGGTTTCGAATTGGAGATAGAGATGCAGCAACTCACCTGATTAGAACAAACATGTTAAAGAATGGAAAAAATCTTTCTGACATCACACAGTGGATGTGTGATAAATTTGCAATTGAAACCAAAGTTTTTCCAATTACAGATAATATACTAGAAACACGAATCACTTCAAACGGTGAAAGCCTTCATCTACAAGAATTTTGGGTTAAGCATAGAGGTAAAGGACCTATAGAGGGAATTGAATATGTCGGAGCAGATAAAGCAAGACCTCTTCCATCGGCAATTAGTGCAATACAGGATGCAGAACTAGTAATTATTGCACCTGGAAATCCTCTAACAAGTATTGGACCAATGATAAACATCAAAGGTATCAGAAAAGAACTGGCTAAAAATAAAAGAAAAGTTGTTGCAATTAGCCCTATAATCGGTGATAAAGCGTTTAGTGGACCTGCTGCCGAATATATGAAAGCCGCAGGGATTGAAGTTAGTGCGTTTGGTGTTGCACAGATGTATGCTGATGTATGTTCAAAACTAGTTATTGATACAAAAGATAAAGCATTGGCAGGAAAAATTGAGGGTCTTGATCTAAAAGTGTTTGATACAAAATTAAAAATGCAAAACAAGTTAGCTGAACAAGCACTAGCGGCATTTATTTTAAAACAAGTTAAGCAGTAATTGAAAACATCAGCTATCATTCCAGTCAAATCCTTTTCTAAATCTAAATCCAGATTAAATCTCTCTACATCCAATGTAGAGCACCTTTGTAAGATAATGTTAGATGAAATACTACAGGTTATAACAGAAACAAAATCAATTGATGACACTATACTAGTTTCAAAGGATGAATCGGCATTTGATATTGGAAAAAAATTTAATTGTATAGAGATTATTGATGATACGGAATCTGGAGTTAATAACGCAGTATCTCTAGCAAATGAATTTCTAGTCAAACATGGTTATGATTGCTCTGTTGTTTTACCTCAAGACATTCCACTCATATTTCCACATGATTTAGACAATTTGATTGGATTTTACCAAGATAAAAAAAATGCAATAATTGTTCCATCTAGACACTTTGATGGAACTAATGCCTTGGTAAGAATGCCCTTACCACACATGAAAACAAGATATGATGAAGGGAGTTACAAATTCCAGTTTGAGCCAATAAAAACTGCCCAAATGAATTACTCACTAGCACTAATTCATAGAATTATGGTAGACATTGACAATCTTATAGATGTGAATTATATGATTAAACTGAACATCAAGCCTGCATTTTGTGATAAAATAAGAGGTGTTTTCAGTAGTAACTAACTACATACTGAGTTCTTTCTGGTTTTTTTGATTAAAATAATTTAGTATGACCATACCAAGTGATATTATTCCAGTAACAACTAGAATAATTTCAAGTGTTCCAATCATTGAATGTGATAAAGCGTTTTGGATAGAAATTTGATTAAAATCAGAGATGAAAAATATGTATGAGTAAATAAAATAGTTAGTTGCCCAGTGGATAAGTATCGCAGATATCAATCCATATCTATAGTATACCCATCCAATGATTATACCACTAATTGCAGCTTGTGCAAATTTTCCCTCACTCCATGGTTCACCAGAAATAATATGTGCCAAGCCAAAAAATAATCCTACCACAACAATGATACTAATCACGCGTTTATTCTCCATTATGTGTAGGTTATTGTGTGGATGCCAAAGTGCACTAAAGAAAAACTTGATAGATGATTTATGTGCAAATATTAAAAAAAGTGGTATGCCAATAAGCATAACTCTAAATCCAAGCTCTTCTGTGATTGGAGAAATGGTGATGGCTAAAAATAATGTTAAATCATTTTCATATGTTGGTGGAAGAGTACTGATTCCAAAGCTCTCTTGAATAATATTAATGATGCCAGATATTAGAACAATTATCGAGAACCATTTTATTATATTAACAAGATAATTCGAGTCTGAACCAGTTTGTTCTTTTGATAAGAGATGGTTTACAGATTTTAAAAAATTATTTTTTGGTCCAAGAAATGTTACGACAAAAAGTATAAGAAAAATACTCCAAAACACTATAAACATGTCCCCAATTTCAAACTCGAATGGTATTCCCAGATTTAGCCCAGCAACAAAAATATCAAACTGCTCCAATGGGAAATTATAATCAATGTCATCACCAATGTTTGAATTGAAGACAGTGTAAGTGCCAAGTGGAAATGATAATACCATCATTCCAAAAATTACTGAAATTAATGCTGATAATGGAATTCCAAAACCATGTAAAATGTTATTTAGATTAGGCACGATTATTCTAATGTAGTTCTATTACATCCTCAGCAAATCCAAGACCTACTAGAGTTTCTTTTATTGTATCACGATGGTCGCCCTGTAAGAAAATGTATCCTTCTTTTGCTGTTCCGCCACAAGCATACTTGCTTTTCAGTTCCTTTGCTATACTTTCTAAATTGTTGATTTTTGGATCTAATCCATCAATCATTGTACCTTTCTTCTTAAAACGTCTGGTTTCTAATCTTATGATTATATGATTGCTATCTTTGTTTAAGTCAGAACAAGCGCATAAATCATCAGGAAGCCCACATGTATTACAAATAACCGCCATTAGTTCGAAATCTTTTATCTGCACACATTATTAAGCCTTAGTGAAATTATAAAACACGATTTTTTAACTCCTATGAGATGTATAGTCATGTCTAATGAACTTACTAAAAAAGCGGCGGAGATGCTTTTGAACGGTGCCACACTGTTGAGTGAACCATGCCCATATTGTAAAGGAGTTCGTGTAATGAAAGATGGAAATGCGTTATGTGTGAATTGTGGAAAAAAACCTGAAGAAAAACACGAGGGTGTAAAACAAAACAAGGAGTCTGGAGATAATTCTACTGCCCTAATGAAATTAGAGGAAAAACTCGACAAATTAACAGAAGAATTATCAGATGAGTCTAACCATGAAAAGCAGGAATCACTACTAAGATCGATTAATTCCTTAGTAGAAATAATCAAAAAGATGAAGGACTAGCCAAAAGTTTTTATGCGAAATTTTTAGTCACAGCTTATTGGCTGATAAAAATAAAAGTAATCCACTTCCTGCATCAAGTGCTGGTCTTTTAAGATTCTTTGAAGATGAAACCAAAGGAATCAAAGTCTCCCCAAAAATTGTGGTTGTTGTTCCAATTAGTCTAATTATAGTTTCTTGGGCAATGGATAAATTGTTCATACCCTGATCCATATGTCTGAACAAGATGATGTTAGTAATATCCAAAAGCGTTATTCATTAACGTTACTTAATCCATCATCACACTATGTTTCACTTGTAATTTCTATAGCAATAGCTGGAATTATGGCAGCATTTACAGCTGTAACATATCTAGAAACAAATGACATCATTTTTCCTATCCTTGGTGTAATTGGTGCACTTGTAGGAACACAATTTTTAGATATTTTATTTTCAAGACATAAAGAGTATTCAAAGTCGTTACATGTTTCATTGTTTGGTAATGCATTATTTTTTGTAAGTACACTAATTGGATTTGGTGCCATGATGTTATTTGCAAAAGACAGTTTAGATTTATTCTATGTCACAATGGGAATGTTTGTCTTTGCTAGTTTTAGAATTGGAATATTTACAACAATTCTTGGTGCAAGTTTAAAGAAAGCATGGGCTGTGGCATTCATTCAACCAATGGCGATGTATCTTATTTTAATTCCTAGTGAAATGTGGATTGACTCATTAACAAACCCACTAGCAATATTGTTTGGCATGTCATTTCTGGGATTGGCAACAGGGTGGAGTTATTTCACAGACAGAGCCGGTAGACCTGGAGTTGATAGTACACATGAATTAATTCAAGCATATGTAACGTCCGCCTCAAAAAATGATCCCTCCGAAATGGAGCAAATAATTGAACGCAAAGCAAAACCTTCCACTGTTTTAACATCACAGATTAAATTTCAGTCATCTGACAAGCAGGTTAACTTTAGTGTGGTATTACCAGACATTCATCCGGGACCATTCCACCCTGTAGGAGGAAGTAACATTCCATACCTGATTTACAAAAATTTAGATTCAACTGCAATGGTAATGCATAGCATTTCAAATCATGATCTGAATCTTCCTAGTCAGCAGGAAGTGAATAATTATCTCAAAAGCATAACTGATAGTCAAGTTTTACGAAATGGTGTAGGTTGCACAGAGCCAGTGGTTGTCCAGATTAACAAAGCTAGGGCAGCTGGGTTATTGTTTGACAAAACAGCACTACTATTCTTGTCTCTTTCACCACATGGGATGGAAGATTTGACAATGCATGTTAGAGCCGAGATAGAACAATTTGCCAAGAATAGAAATTTTGAGCAGGTGTTAATTGTTGACACTCATAATGCAATGGGTGAAGAAATATCAAAAGAAGATTCTGAAGACTTGCTAATTGCAGCAAAATCAACATTGGACACATTAAAAACAAAGCAAAGTTTCCCGTTCAAATTTGGCTATGCAAATTCAGATGACATGAAAATTAACAAAGCGGACATCGCGATGGGTGGAATTGCAGTTTTATGTCTTGAGTTAAACGATAAAAAATACTTTGTTGGTTGGGCAGATGCAAATAATATGGAAAATGGGGTAAGAGAGACAATTGTAAAACATTTTTCAAATATTGGTTATGAATTAATTGAGGTTTGTACATCTGATACACATTTTACTGCTGATGGTGCAAGAAATAGAAATGGGTACTTCCAATTAGGAATAATTTCAAAACCTGATCAACTTGCAAACTGGTATCTAGAATTAGCTCAAAAGGCAGAACAACAAATCAAAGAAGGAAGTTTTGAAATTTTAGAAAACCAAACTGATGTAAAAGTCATGGGTTCTGACATTTACTCTGACTACTTAAAATCCATGAATAAATCAATGAATATTACAAAGATTTTCTTGCTAGCTGACGCTGGATTATTTGGACTTTCTATTTTCCTATAATTTTCAGATTGTCCAAATTCCCATAAAACTCATCTAAAAATGAAGACAGTTGCATTACTGGAACAATTGGTACTTGATTTACAAAATCAACTTTTTCTTGATGCAGTGTTACAATAACAGGAATTGCAGGTGCTGACTCTGTCTTCTGCACATATTTCTTAACTCGTTCAACTTGTTTCCTGACTATTTCATTTAATGCCGATTGAGTCATTCTCTTCCAATGTTTACAGTCAATCAGTATTGAAATACCAAGTTTTATTCCAACAACATCAATTTCCATTCGAGGTTTAGTTAGTATCAAATTTTTCTGCACATGAAAGCCATTTTCATATAGAATTCTACTGACTAACTCCTCAAAATTTTGCCAGCTAAGAAATTCTGAAACATCCTCAATATTGGCCCCATTTCTAATTGCAAAAATTGAGGCTCTAATCCTATCACTGTTTTGAAACTCAACAATATTTTCATCCAATATACCAATTCCATTCTGAATAAAAATCTGAAGTAATTCTTTGGCTGAAAACTCATCTATTTCTGATGCAGTAGAAAAATCATGCTCAGATACACCACCTGGAATTATTCCTTTTATGCCTCTAATGATTAATTTGTGATGCAACGTAAAAATGGTATTTGATATTAGTATTAAAAGCCTAAAATTTACTAGTTGCTAACCATTAATGAAACAATTGAAAAAAATTAAAATTTTTCTAGCATGTTCTCTTTTATTTTCAGTCTTTCCATATGCGTTTGCTGAAAAGGGTACTTTTCTAGATGAAATAAGATTTGTTCAATATCTTGATGAAAATACAGCACTAGAGGAAGTAAGGAATGGTAAACTTGACTTGTATTACTACAGAATTTCATCAGATCGATTAAAGGATTCAAGTTCTCACGATGGTCTTCAAGTTTTTGAATCAACTGGAGGTTATTTCAGCATCCTTCTAAACCCCACAGATTCTGGTGAATTTAATCCATTTTCTATAAGAGAGATTAGATATGCATTGAATTTTCTGGTGGATAGAAATCTAATAGTGAATGAATTACTTGGTGGTTATGGTTCACCAATGATTTCAAATTATGGAGTTTTTTCGGCAGATTATTTGGGAATAATAGATGTGTTAGAATCATTTCAGTTTAGATATAATCCAAATCTTGCAGACCAAATAATCACTGGGCAGTTAGAAGGAATAGGTGCACAAAAAATCAATAATGTGTGGCATTTTAATGACGAACCAATAGTAATTACATTTTTTATTAGGAGTGATGATCCTGCTAGAAAAGCAATCGGTGAGATATTATCATCAAAACTAGAGTCTATTGGATTTATTGTTGAAAAGGAATTTGGAGATTTGAACAAGGCATTCGTGCTTGTATATGGCTCAGATCCTGCAGAGCAAAAATGGCACCTGTACACTGAAGGTTGGGGTAGTTCAGGATTTACCAAATATGATTCTGTAGCACTGGCACAAATGTACGCTCCATGGTTTTCAAACATGCCTGGAAACAATAACCCATCCTATTGGAATTATCAGAATGATTTTCTTGATGAAATAACACAGAAATTATATTCTGGTGAATCGAATTCTGCTGAAGAAAGAATCAATCTAATCAAAGAAGCAACGAGAGAGGGTGTCAGTGAATCGGTGAGAATATTTCTTGCCAGTAAAGTTGATCAATATGTTAGTAATGAGAATGTTAGTGGTGTGATAAACGCATTAGGTGCTGGAGTTCCAAGCAGATTTACGCCAATAAATGTGCAGGCATCTGATCAAGATATTACAATTGGTGTAAAACAAATCTACCAAGGCGCATGGAATCCAGTAGCTGGATTGACCGACACATATAGTACACAGATATGGTTTACATTGTTTGATCCTAGTCTTACAGGACACCCATTCAGTGGAAAAATTTTCCCAATTAGAACAGACTGGCAAATAGAAACAAATGGTCCACAATCAGTTGTCAGTGTACCAACTGATGCAATTATTTGGGATTCAGAATCTGAAAGATGGAAAGAAGTTGGTCCTAACACTTTTGCAATAAGTAAGGCTACATTTGATCTAAACTTTGGTGAATGGCATAATGGGCAAAAAATGGATATGAATGATATAATTTATTCAACATACTTTTTGTTGGAATGGGGTTCTGAAAAAGACGCAAATGATAAGACGTTTGATTCGGATTATTCACCACAGGCAGCCCAAACTGCTAAAACACTAGTTGGAATAAAACCGATAGATGAAGACAGTGTTGAGGTGTATACCAACTATTGGCATTTTGATGAGGGTGAAATAGCCTCTTGGGCAAGTCCCTGGAGTAGTATGCCATGGGAAATTATGGCTGCCATGGAAAAGACAGTGATTGATGGTAAAACTTCTTTTTCACGCTCTGAATCGATTAGTAAAAATGTAAACTGGCTCTCACTCATCATACCAAATGATGCAAAAATGATTCAAGATCAGTTAGAAGATTTCAAATCGTCTAATATTGTTCCAGAGTCACTAATTGGATTTGAACAAATCCCAGATTTTCATACAGACAGATATCAATCATCAATAAATTGGATAAAGCAACATGGTCATGCTGTAATTAGTAATGGCCCATTTTATCTACAAGGATATTCACCAGATTCGAGAAGTATTACTATAAAGTCATTTGATTCCTCAGGGTATCCACTAACACAGGGAATGTGGAAAGATTTTGAACATGCTGAGTTTCCTATAATTGAGTCTGTAAATATTGAGAATCTGGTCCAGAAAGGAACAAAATTAGATATTCCAATTAAAGTCAAGAATTCAGAAGAAGTTCATTATTTTTTGTCCAATTCACAGGGAAAAATTACCATGTCTGGAATTCAAGCAGTTCATGATAATCACGCTATTATCACAATAGAAAGTAATGTGATTGAGAACTTATCAGTAGGTCCTACTGCACTGAAAATTTTTGCTGCATCTGATGATGTACTAAGACCGAATGAGTTCTCCACAAGTTTTCTTGTTGTTGAATCTAATTCAACATTACCAGAGGTTGTAACATCTGATAATTTTGTAGATGTGGCAAGTGATGATTATACCATATTGATTACAATTGCGATTCTTATCATAATCGGATTAAGTGTATTTACTGTAAAGAAAAAAATGAAAAAAAACTAGATCTTCTTACCCATCACAAATAAAGTTCCAAACTCTCTTTTCCATTTTGATTTATTCTTTTGATCCAACACATGTTTTGTCCTGGTACTAAACCCAACATCGTTGAACATTTTTTTCCATTCTTTTTCAGAACGAAGATCCATTGGAACCGCCATATCTTTTATCCATCTTGTGGTAAGTATGTTATCTTTGTAAAAGTCTGTTCCACAATAAAACACACCTTGTTTTTTTACTAGACTATAGACTTTTTTTAGTGCGGGCTCCATGGGGACTGAATAATATAATGATTCCATGGAAAAAATTACATCGAATTTTCCATGATACTGCCATGATTCTAGGTCAGTTGTGAAATATGATTCGTTTTTTGACACTTTTTTTTCTTTTGCTTTTTTTATCATTGCGCTGCTTTTGTCAATTCCAATAGCTTTTTTGCAATTAGATAGTTGTGAAATTTTACGAACAACCCAACCGTTACCACAACCTATATCCAAGAATGTAAATGGCTTGTTGAAAATGAGTTTATCAAAAAACTTGTTGACAGTTGTTCCATGACCTTTTTCCATCTCTTCTGATCTTCCAATCTTTGCCCATCTGTTGAATAATTGTGAAGTTTTATCCATTTTTACTCTTTTTTATATCCATATTCAGTAATTATAGAACTTACATCATCTTCTGATTGTGCATTTTGATAATCCTTGAGCAAATTCTCATTTAATTCCAAGAACGTGTGACCCCAATTGAATTTTGCAAGCAAGTCAGAACATAATTCTTCATTACCTAAAATGAATGCAGCCGATGCTAGTGCTTCGACTGTAGTTAGTTTGTTTATTTTGGAATAATTCACTGGATTTCCTGCCAGGAGTGGTGGAAGTTTCCGTGGTATGCCAGAATATTTTTTTTGGAACATCTCTTCTGCCTTGTTCCATGAACAATCAACTGCAGTGATAGAACGAAATATGGTTTTTTCACTGTTAAGAAGTGTTTTTGATGAAAATGGGTGTAATAGTGCTGTTTTTGAACGAAGCGATGTTATTTTTTTTGCTAGTCCAAATCGAACTAACTTTGCAGCTGTACATTTCTTCGGATCGTCCTGATTAAACATTAGAACACTGATTTGCATGATAATACTGGTTAGTTTGGTCTATATTGACTATTCTAAATTAACGTATGAAACTTTGTAATAAAATCTGGTTGGTTGTTCATCTTTTAGGATTTGAACATTCCAGTCTTTTATGTTAATTTCTGTTCCAGATGATTCTGGTAAAATGGAAAATTTTTCTAATCTAACATCTGTTCCAGTATATCTTATTTTATATTTTTCTTCTCCAATTGTAACTACTTCATAGATTGCACCTGGTTTTCGTGTTGATTCATTTATCATACATGAATTATCCTGACCAATTATGCATGAACCATTAGATGTAGAAACTTGAATATTGACATCTGCTTCTTGACCTCTAGCAGTGGTAAATAGTGAGCCCTGAATTACACGTGGTGCAAGTTCTGAGTCAGACCCCACACCATCTAATGTAATTGAAATTTCTGATTCAGAAATTCTGTTGAACTTTTTTATGAATTTTTTTAATGCAGGTAACTCTTCATCGGAAGGTGTGACAGCGGCAATTGATGATTCTTCAGTAACAAAGAATGATGTTTGTGTATCTGGAGTGACTGATGTAGCTGCACGTATTGTGTATTTACCAATAGCAGCTTCACTTGAACTTAGTTCATACGTAACCGAAAAATCATGTTGAGTTAATCCTTTCTCAGGAATAACTTTCTTTTCGTTATTATCCACAATGCAGTCAATTACTACACAATTATACGTAGAAATGTCAGGTGATTCGATATAGAGTATGATCTGATCACTGACTAGTGTATTCATAATTTGACCTGAAATTTGAACTGTTTCTCCTGGATGGTATTCAGTTTTATCAGTAGTGATAGATAGTTCAGCTTCTCCTGCTCCAATTATAGACTCGTGGATTACTCTAACCGTATCTTCAACAGTGACTCCCATGTATGTTGATGTTACAACGTATAAACCACTCTCAAAAATTCCATTACGTAAATAAAAAGAGGTACTAAAATTACCTTCACTGTCTGGAAGTATTCTCACAATGTTATCAGTAAGAATTTCTTTTTGGTCGAGTAATTCAGGAATGCCAGTGGTCGTCACATAATTTCCATGATGACTTACTCCAAGAATCATAGCTTTTGGATATGGAATGGAAACTGTAATCATTTGGGGAATAGCCCCTGGTGCTCTGTCTTCTAAAGCAACTTTACCTTTAACAACCAATGTATCACCAACAAGAAAATCGTTACTGCTTGAGCATTCAGTTGACGCTAATTCCTGTTTCATATTTTGCATGACTATCTCACATGTTTCAAAAACAATTCTCTCTGGTTCTGGCTCAGGTGCTTCTTCCTCTGGTGCAACTATTTCAAATTCAGTAGTTGCTTTAATTGTGCCACTTTGATATGTTGATGCTTGAATTGTATATGTGCCATAATTGAATAGAACCGAAGTCAATAAAGTATTAAATGAAAAATTACCAAGTTGATCTGGCATTATTTTAAAAATAAATGATTGGTCACTGCTACTTAACATACAAGTATCATTGTCACATAATGTACCATCATCTGAATACGATGTAGTGGGAATTTTGCCAGATTGATCCATGAAGCGGATTTCTACAAGATCATTAATTGGGTTGGTATTACTTGGTGTGAAATCTAGTATTTGACCTGAGATTGTTATCTTTTGTTGTAGATCATATGCCGTGCTATCAAGATTTATTATGATTTTGGACTGTTCTTCATCTGTTTCAGTCTGAGCCATTCCGGGTAGAATGGTACCACCAATAAGTAAAACTGCTACCAAGCTAAATAATAGATAATTTTTTACTTGCATCTTATGTCATGTTTTCCAAAATTAGTAATAATAGAATCAAATAGAGAAAAAGTTGATCTCTTAGTCAAAGTCATATATGCAGTTAGCCTCAATGAATGAGATTAGGCACAATAATGTTTAAAGAACACGTAGAATTTGTCTAATTTTCAGTTTTTTTAGTATCGCAGTTTGGGCATTTTTTATTAATGATTTTTTCACCGCAGGTTACGCACAAGCCCTCACCAACAGATTTGGCAATAGATTTTTTCCTACGTCCAACAATAACTCTGATTCCTATGTAGATGGTGATTGAGATGATAATTGCATAAATTGGTTGTAGACCGACTCCAATCAATCCAATCAAAAAGAACAGAATTCCAGCAATTAGAAGTATTTCTCGTCTTTCAAAACTCAATTTATGATTTAATTTATTGAATTGATTAAAAAGTTATGCCAAGACTCAGAGCCAATAAGATTACTTCATATTAAAGTCATCACTCTAACTCTTCTTCATTGTCTGGCAACTGATAGAAATCTTTGTTGTATTAAAATTAAATGGGAGCGGCGAGATTTGAACGCGCGACCTCTGCGTCCCAAACGCAGAATCATACCAAGCTAGACCACGCTCCCAGCGAACAAAAACAATAGCCCAATTTA
>Ga0208764_10001080_pt1 | contig 17776 bp, 10 predicted proteins | sample ETNtaG_18_FD_185762 | JGI IMG/M metagenome (GOLD analysis project Ga0208764, IMG submission 185762) | Marine microbial and viral communities from oxygen minimum zone, Eastern Pacific Ocean - ETNP201302SV91 (SPAdes) (version 2) | ecosystem: Environmental > Aquatic > Marine > Oceanic ... | reverse complement strand
TCCAAAAAGTGCCGAATCAAAGCAACGGGTCTTGGAAAAGTGGGTTTGTACCTTCAAGGTCTTCTCTTGAAACACTACGCCGCCCAACAATTGCTGCCGCAAGACCCAGCATTAGTAAACTCGGGATTAGCATGAATCCAGGTAAGTAAACACCACGGATGTAAATTGTAACAGACTGGCATTGCATAATCGGGAACAGTACATTACTTCTCAATGAATGATCACTGACTGCACAGAATTGAAGATTGTAGTATTGGTCCGACCACCCTTGCTTTTTTGGTGTACGCATCATTACACGCATTGTTTCAGGTGGTGCTTTGGAATCGACCCATGTGGTAGTCTCAGGTAATGAAATCTGGAAGCCATCGTCTTCTAAGTCCTCACGGTTTTCCACACCTATGATGAATTGATCCCGGTTATTTCCGTCATTGTAAACCTTGAACTCAAATGTGTAATCAATCTTCGGACGCAGTTGGCGGAATGGTTCTTCGGCCTGGACTCGGAGTAAAGCGAATTGCTTGACTACGACCATTACGTTGGTGACTTGCGAGGTGCAAGTTGCACAAGGTGCACCATTTGCTTGATCGACACGGGCTGAAATTGTAACTTGGCGACTACCTTCAGTCATCTGGTCGTCACCACGCACAACCACTTCGAAGGTGGCTGTGTCTTGGCTTGCTACCGTAATAGACCCTGGAGCGCTGTAAGTCAGTCCCGCAGACGTGATTTGAATGTTCACTTTTTCGACATAAAGAGTAGGGTTTGATGCATCGCAGTAGGTAGTTCCAATACGTGTGTCACCTGGTGCTACGTCGATTTCTACAGCAGTTGGTGAACACAAAATATTGATGTCTGGATTCACTTGAGCTTCGGCGTTATCAACAGTACCGGCCCAAGTACTAAGTACATAGATTGTCATTAACAAGGTCATTCGGAAGACAGACTTCACAGGTTCCACCATAGGTGGCCTGCACATCATCCATACATAAGCGTTAGTAGGAGACGAACAAATTACTTAATCCCAAAATGTTTCAAAAGTCTTCCAAATCCAAATCGTCAAGATCATCCAAATCGTCAAGATCATCCAAATCGTCAAGATCATCCAAATCGTCGTCTTCAAATTCGAAATCATCATCGTCGTCATCATCAACGGCATCGTATTCGTCGAGGTAGGCAGATGATTTCGACTTCATTCTTTTGACAAGGGAAGCAATTACTGCAAGGACGACTAAGGTCGCCAAAACACCACCTGCAATCCACGCCCAAGTAGGTATATTCATTGCTGAAAAGTCAAGAATACTTTCTGGTTCAGCTGTGGCATTAACAGTAAAGACTTCGCTTGTACTACCGAGACGTTCAGTTGAAGTTGCCGTGACTCGGACTTCAATTGATTCAGTATCAAGTTCACTAGGAGGTGTGATACTAACCTCAAATGTTACACCTCCATCCTTTTGTATGGTGAAATCAGGCGGTAGTTCACTAACTACGAATCCTCTCGCAATTAAATCAGCAGAACCCACTGAAATCTCAACATTATCGGGGGCATTTCCATCGTTTAGTACCGTGACTAATACAGTTTGAGCGAGCCCGCCTGCATCTAATTTCATGAAATTTGGGTTAATCTCCATTGATAACTCAGAGTATGCTTCTATGTCAACAAGAATGTTTGATTCATCGGTAGGGCGTATTTGATCCATTATTGGGACTGCCCCCACGCTAGTGACTTCCGCTGAAACTGTCACATTCTTATTTGCGGGATTCATTCCTTCAGTACCAGCAATAGCAACTTGGATATCTATCGAAGCAGATGCTGCAAGTGTAAGAGATGTCGGCCCCACTACGTTTAATCCATCGTTATCATATTCAATCGATATATCCTCACTAAATATTGAACTGTTTTCTATTGTACACATTGCTGTAACAAAATTTGATCCTGTTGACGACACATCTAATGATGCCGGATTCGACTCAAATTGGCACGTAACAGATACAGAAGGTGGTCCGCCCGGCTCCTGTGCGCTTGCAAATGGCAGTAGAAGTGGTACAAGAAGCATCAAAACGGCAAACGCCCGAGAGTGCAGACTACTTGCCATCACCCTTCCCTCACCATCTCTCATTGAAGAAGGGTTCGCGTATTTGAGGTGGACCCCACCGGATTTGAACCGGTGGCCACCCGGTTATGAGCCGGGTGCTCTAACCAGACTAAGCTAGGGGTCCGTGAAACCATGGTGAGGGGGCGAGGCATTTCAGCCTTCACTCTCCGGCCATCGCTAAGTGGATTGCATTTTCAGCCGCTTCTCGACACTCTTCTGGAACAAATACCATGATGTCATTGATAGGGGCGGCGATACTGGCAACAAGTGGACTCACATCAACGATATCTCTTCCATCTTCCAATCGAATCCCTTCACTATATGGACGATATCCCTCTTTTGACACACGAGTTACAAGCATGTCCTCTTCAGGATTGTAGCCAGATTCTGTTAAGATATCTTCAACGGCACTCCTTGCACCCCAAAAAGCAACTTCCGTAAGATCGCGTACACGTACTCTCTTGTGCATACCTGAGCGAGATTCAAGCATACCTGCCCACTTCGAAAGAATTCGGTCAGAGTGAGTGGAAAATGCAGACAACTCTGCCTGTACCAAACTATCAGTTACTGCGAGATAATCTTTCACAGAAAGGTCATTGTCAGTTAACATTCGTTCCATCCTTCGACTCACCGATAATTCTCCTGCAATGACTAGTTCACGTGCACGCTGTAATGCATGAATTACGTATACCTGAGTTAACATGTTGACTTTGTGGAAGTAGACGTTGTGATACATATGGTATCGCATCATCAGGTAAGATTCTACTTCAGCAACCCCACCGCGAGTGACTGTGAGGTGTCCGTCTTCCCCAATCCGCATTGCCCTAAATATTCGAAACACATCGAAAGTCCCGACTTTCGCGCCTGTGTTGATTTGATCACGCATGAGATAATCTAGACGATCAATGTCAAGTTGGCTACTGACAATGTCATGCAGAGCTGGGAAATCAACCGAACCATCCATGATGCTGAACAAACGTGCAAGGCCGTCCTCTCCAATCAAATCGATTAAGGCGAGGCGGAGATCATTATTCGGTTCGTTGAGGATACGCCCCCCCCACTTTTCGTGATGATGATATGTAGCGTATACATCTGGACTTTCTAATGCATGGCTAAAGGGAGGGTGACCAATGTCGTGAAGGAGGGCAGCGTACCGAACTAAAGTGGCATCTTCTACTGAAATTCGGCCAGGATGGACGACTTCAAGGTGCTCGAGAAGAACGCCTGCAAGATGTTGGGCTCCAAGGCTGTGAACAAAGCGAGAGTGGGTGGCAGTTGGAAATACATAGTGGCATGTTGCCAATTGTTTGATGTCTCGTAAACGTTGGAATGTAGCAGTATCAACTAATCGGCTAATATCTGGAGTCAAAATAATGTCCCGATGGACGTTGTCACGAACAACACGGTGATGGTCAGCCATAATTTCACCTCACAAAGTTGAGTTACCACCCACAGGAATTACATTCAATGGACCAATGTCGCCTCGAAGAATTGGTCCTTCGGTCACTGTAGCGAAAATTCCTATATCTTGCATATTATGCGATAGGCCAAACCAGGGACGTCCGTACTGATCAACAGCCATGTCAAGAAAATCTCCCAAGCCTCCGCAGCGATTGTAACCACATCCCGCCTCGGTGGAAAGAGGATCATTTGCTTGATTGATTTGGACTGTAGTCAACAATGGGTTTTGACTAAACGCATCGGTCATGATAGTCATGTAACCATTCCATACGTCTCCACCAGTATCACCAACATATCCAAAGGCGACTCGGCCGGCACTTCCTGCGGTAACAACTGGGAAACCAGTCCCTATGAGTCCTGCCGGTGGTGCAATCATCATTGCATCACTCCAACTATCGCCATCGTCTCTCGAATAGGCATAGTACGGCATATCATCAGAACCAATCCACATCGCATGGACATTGTTTTCATCATCTATCGCAACTTGGGCTTCTTCGGCATTCCAAGTATCAGCTGTTCCTGTGTCACCAGTTGGCAAAGGATGCTCTGTCCAAGTCAACCCACCATTTGTGCTGCGATATATCGAGTACCCATCGCCATCACACCCATGTTGCCCACGGTAGAAATTACCATTTTCAGCCCCTTCAAGGTGAGCGCTGAGTCCACCACTTTGGCAAGATAAAGGTGCACCAGGTACTTCGGGACTCCAGTTCCATCCACCATCTTCACTAATAGAACACAAGGGCATAGGTGCGTTGCCATTAACGCAGTAAACCCAGGTAGTAGGGTGTAATGCCCCTCCTGGTGCTGATGTAATGGTCTGATGATCTTGAACTGAATACGGGGATGTTGAAAGGGTAACTGGTTTCCAAGATGCGCCCTCATCGTCGGACCACTCAACGGTCATTGCTGCTAAAGCATGCATATCGAATTTCATTATTCTATCAGTCCATTTGTCAACATAGATGTAAGGGTCATTGCTACTAACAACTGGAAGTAAGGGATTATACACATTAGCACAAGAATAATCTGAAAGATTTGTCATCTCAATCAAACCTGTGCATTGGACTACTGCGGTTGCACCACCAGGTCCATTACCCCAACTTGACATGTAGAGGTTGTCAGCAGAAGTTATGCCAATGGTAGGCTCAAAGGTGCTCATTCCAATTCCATAATAACTGCCATGTGTCCAAAACGGCATGTTATTTCCAGTCAAATTTGCTGTAATATTAGCCTCTAGCACAACTGAGGAATTCAGAGCATCAATTCCACCAGCATAGTGATACCAAGTCCCCATTGGTATTTCACGTCCAAAGTTGAAAGGGTTGTCATCAACGGATGAAGGCCCAGTGTCATCAGACCCAAGACAACCCATCAGGCTGGTACAAAGCATTAGTATTGACAAAATCAATGCTGACTGAATCCTACTCATGCTCCCCCCCCGGCCCTATGGGGCCGGGTTCTCGGCTTCAACCCGACGGTTTGTCCAAAATCGTATTTCCCAACAATTAGGGTTGATTTCAGTCGCCCCAGTAGGCCTCTCGAATTGCCTGATTCGCTTCCATACATGCAACTACATCTGCTGGCCTAGAAGGCATCGATTCAAAGCCTGCAAGGTGGTTGTAAATTGGTTCGACATTGGACATATTGACTACACCCCAACCCACTTGACTACAAGGTGCCACAGGAGATATTGGCATGGTCCCCGATGTTGGATCCCAAGTTGAAAAACTTGGATACCAAGCAGACAAATTCAATGCATCACGCAACAAACTATTCGATACTGAAAGATTAGTGGAATTGACAAGCATGCCATTGCGATTCTCACTAGCGCCAGAACCCATGTCACTCCCAAGTTCTCGAAGTTGTGTCAACACGAGGCTGAGTATTCCGGCTGTGCGAGGTGTCGCGAACGATGTTCCTGAGGTCTCATGATATCCATTTGTATCATCATGATTGGGTAAAACTTGAGTCCAATCAGCAGCAATGTCGGGATAGGAACCACTCATTGTTTCCTTTTGATCATCATCTTCCTCGGCATATCCCGAAATTCCAATCGACCAAGGAGGTCCCGCAGTGGAGTCTTGAATTGCAGGCGATGGAGTGTTGTCTGATGCCCCTGTGTGGACCTTATTTTTCTCCACTACTGCAACTCGCGTAGCATCCTCAATTCCAGGAACTGGGACGCTTCCAATGGGGCCGAATGATGTTGTGATAACGTCCACTAATGGCTGATTAGCTGCTGCTAAAACTGCAGCATCACTGAATCCTTCTACAAAGAAAATAATTGCATTGGGATTAGCATCAAGAACGGCACCAGTTACTGCTGTACCATGCCCATCTGCTGGATCATCTAAAATTGGAATATCTGTATCGTCATCTGGAGTAGTACCAATTATTCGAGTCCCTGGGAAGTATACGATATCACTCGATGTAATTACATCCCAGCAAGACGAGAGGTCAGCCTCGTAGCGTTCTTGCCAAGTCCCATTCTGAGTTAAGTTACACCACATTGTCACTCCTAAACCTTCTAGAAGCCAATCAGGTAGAGTTTCATTCAAAGTGAATCGGTCATGATACACATTGATTCCTGTATCAATAGGTGCCACTACACTGTACGCACCAAATTCTGGTTCGGCTTCGATCTCTTCTACTTCTTTTTCTTCATTGCCAAAGCACCCAGACAATGTTGAACCTAGCACCAATATGGACAAAATTAGAGGAATTCCCACCTTGCGCATGTTCACCCTCCACTTCGGCGGAAACTGCGTTAGGCTTCAATTCGACGGTCGGTTTTGGAAGGGACACCTAGCCAAAGTACAACTGGAATTGAAATCATTAAAAATGAAAATATCCATGAAAAAGATGAACCCCAAATCACCCCGTATTCTGGAATAAAACGAGTGGCGACTAAAGCATACAAACTTACTGACATTGAACCTAGCATCATTGGGCCAATTGCGCCACTGGGAACTTCTTCTCCCTGGGAAAGCCAAAGTGCAACCATACTGGTCAAGAAAATTGCAGGGAATACTGAGGCTATTCCTGCCAACAATGGTGAGCCTTGTTGGGAAAGCCAAACTGCCACTCCAATTGCTGTTGCAGCCGCGATTCCCCTTAATGCAAGAGTAAAGACGCCTACCTTGTTTTTCCCTTTTGGTGCAGGAACAAAATCAAGGGTAGCCCACCAACCAAAAATTAAACCTACACCAAGAGTGCAACTGCCGACAATTATTGGATTGGAATCTGAAAATAATTTTACAGCAAATACTGCCCCAGCAAACCAAAAACAGAGATTCACTACAGTAATTCCAGTGAGTCTGATTCCGAAAGACCAGTTTGGCACTTTTGAAGGTGTGAATCTCCATAACCACAAAAAAAATGAATTTAATAGCATTCCAACTGGAACCATTCCCATTGAGGAATTAAATGAAGACTGACTTGAATCTGCAATCCAAATAAATGCTGCTGCAGGAACAATAGTTGTAGGCACTGTCCCTAAAGCACCACCAATTACACCACCATATTTCTCAATCGCGACGGTGACGGCGATGGCCACCAAACCTGCAAGAATTGCGGCCAGCAGGATTTGAGCCTGCGAGTCCATCTTAATCCCCTATTTCTGATTCAAAAGGAGATTCAACAAAATCAACTCCTCCACGGAGTTTTTGTAACTGCATGTACAGTACTGCTGCGGCTCCCAATGAGAGAAAGAGGAGGAACGAAAGTCCACCGACAATCAAGCCCGTACTCAAGAATCCGGAATCCTTCGAATCTGTAGGAGCCTTCTCACTACCCATGATATGCAAATGAGTAACTATGTTGGCGCTGGAGTTACTTCCAACGAGCGCACGAACCATGAGGGTTTGGTTACCTTCAACCGTATTGCCTGGCAAATACTTGAGACGGTCAACAAACATATCATGCTCAATTTCAAATTCTTCCGAACCTGGAACAAAACTATCCAAATCCATCCACTCATCACGCATGTCCCATGTCCGCCACTGGATTTTTTCTGCAGTACCTTCAATCACAAACGTGATTGATTCACCTTGGCCAACGTGTACCTTGTTGTCGCCCATTGCTGATGTGGAAAGGTTGACTGTGACCATATCAGTAAACCCGTAGACTTGATTGGCGGCTTCCATAACAGCCGGATGTGCTCGAACCTCGCCATGGCCATACACATTATTCTGTCTTGGTGAAAGGGTAAGATCCTCCCCACATGGCTCATTCGCAAACTTGTGGTGGCACTGTCTGTACTCTGCGGTTTCTTGCATTATATTGCGGACATCAAAAGGTGAAAGCTCTGGGTTCGCTTGGTACATCAAAGCCGCGACACCTGCCGCCCCGGGTGTAGCCATGCTGGTACCGGACATCCCTGTATATCCAGTTCCCGAATTGGCCTCAACAGACATGACGTCTGATCCAACAAAAGCAATGTTTGGTTTAACCCGAATAACTGTAAGGCCATCATCCCCCAATACAGGTCCATTGCTTGAATAGGGAGCGATTCCGGGATCTTCGCCCTTGTCAAGAGCACCCACTGTGATGACATCTTCTGCACTACCTGGTGTCCCTATCGTAGATGGACCAGCACTGTTACCTGCAGCAATGAATAGTGCAATACCAGAACGGACCATCTCGTTGGCCATTCGTGCAACACTCTCTTCTTCAGCACTTGTCATCTCGATGGCACCTGGACCACCTAGACTCATACTTGCCGCCCGGATGTTGAAATCGTGACGCTTGTCTACAGTCCACTCCATGCCCATCATAACACCTGCAAACGATCCAGAGCCGCCTGAATCGAGTACCTTCACGCCGACCAGCTGGGCTTGTGGAGCCATCCCTGTATGCTCGTAAGTTGGCGCACCTGTGCCGGCTGTTGTGCCTGCACAATGTGAGCCATGTCCCTGGTCATCATAAGGGAAGATTTCAGTGCCATTTGTGAGTGTAGGGTTGTTAACGACGTCATAGAATGCGATTATTTTCGGATCATCTGTGCTGTTGTCATCATCCAAGTCATCCAGACCTACATGCAATCCATCAATACCGGTATCGATAATTGCAACAACGCTACCTGCGCCATCATAACCGGTTGCTTCGTAAATCTCCCATACACCATGCGTGTCCTTAACATCGGAGTTCATGATTTGCAGAACACTGTCCAATTCAACCATAACGACACCAGGAAGCCGTGACATCGGAACAATGTCCTCAACGGCGACTGAGCCTGCGATGCTGTCAATGAGGTGGAATGTATGTAGATGGATGAAATCTAGTTCATTCTCCAAAAGTTTGACATCTTCTTCATTTGGAAGATGATCCAAGTTAACAATGATGTCGATATGACCGTCGTCATCGACCCAATCAAAGTCGGTATTATTGAGAGCAACCCATATGTCATCGTCGATTCCATCCTTGTCCTTGTCCATCAGCGTATCTTCCCACCAAGACATCTCATCCAGAGGGGGATAGGAAGTCGGTTGTGTTGCAGCTACAGCTACCAACGCTGGGAATACGAATAAACCGATGGCGACGAATGTAAGAATGGCTCGATAGCGGTTTTCAGACATGTTATCACCCTACGGGTGAATCCTAGTAGATTTGAAGTAGCCGGTCTAGTGTGTTCATGTAATTCTCATATTTTTTGAAATAATTAGCAATCTACTCATCGGGAATGTTCATGCCAGATACCTGTTGTGTGCACAATATGACCAAGATGTGGGGTGCCTTTTTTCTATCCATTTTACTGGTATCAACACTGAATTTCTACGCAGTTGTTAGAGAACCTGATCGAGTTGAGATTAGTGACATACACGAGCATGTCCAAGAAACCGTGAAAGTTGAAGGAACTCTAATTTCATGGATTGCAGATCCATATTCGGATGGCTCTGATAGAATCGATTTGCAAATTGAAGATGATTATGATGTGGTGAAGGTGCAATGGAGGGACACTAGTGATGATATGCCACCAATTGGGTCAACCGTCATTGTTGAAGGACAAGTTCGAGAATACAATGGTAAAATATACATCGAATCAAAAGGCATGGGGGCCGTGACTCAAAAAGAAAGTGCGGGTGTGGAAGAACTAGGGCTGACGCTGAGTGACTTCGCCAAGAATTCCTCTGATTATGAAAATGAGATTATACGCATCACTGGATATATTTCAAGCCCAATTTCACCGTCCGATACATACCAAACATTCACGCTCACTGACAACCCAACTTACCTAAATTCCGATCATAGATTGTATGTTTCTTTGCAAGGAAGAACTGATGCTTGGATTGAAGCAGGCTCGAAAGTTAATGTCACAGGATGGGTTCAATTCGACGAAAGAAATTATCGTTGGCTAATTGTAGTTCAAAGTTCCACTGTTGACGTCTTGAATCCTGAAGGTGCCAAGAGAATGTCATGGGATTCAACAATGGAAATATGGTCTTATGACATTGGAAAATTGGTTACTATCAGTGGAGACCTCACAGTCACTGAAGAAGGTGAATTCTGGATTTATGACCCCAGTGGTAGTAATGCCAGAGTCTGTTTGATCCCAAACATCGATTTGTTCTGGAACCCCAGCACCGGCAGAGGTGAATTTGAAGGACGTCTTGCTTGGTCAGATGAGAAAGTTCAGATTTGTCTCGAAATGTCTGAACTACCAGATTATACATCACCTGCTCCAAGTAATGGTCCTTACGAATACACCCCCCTAATCGATATTGCTGAAAATATCGAAGAGTGGAAAAACAAAATTGTCAACATTTCTGGAGTCATAAAATATACCGTAGAACCTGGAAAGGATGGATATATTGCAGATGGAACTTACGATGCAGGGTACAATACATCAATTCGTTTTACATGCGTATGCGCACACGATTACTGGCTTGAAGAAGGGCAAGAAGTACAGATGTTGGGAGCTGAAGTTACATGGGATACCCGTAATAGTCGAATTGAATTAGTTGCACAAACCATCGAAGTTGTTGGAGATACTCCTCCGCCCGAACCATTTGGATGGAACAAGGGTTGGGCTGATTGGAAATATCAAATTGGAGTCCACGTCACAGTTGCAGGTACGTTGAATACTACAGATGATGGAAATATGTGGATTGTTCGTTCAGGGACTGATGAGCGCATGTGCCTCTATGATGATGGTTCTGCAAATAATTTACAATATAATTCAGAAGGGGTTAGCAATGGTGTCATCACATGGATAGGGCGGCTCACATATGCTGATTCAATTGAAACTGCACTTTGTCTAACATTGGAACCAGGAACTGCTTGATACTGAGGTGATTTTTCTGGAAGGATTCATGCTAGAATGGGCGTGGCTTATGGCCGCATTCTTCATCGGTGTGTTTCTGGGATGCATGACTGGTTTAATCCCTGGATTCCACGTCAACAATGTCGCACTAATTGCACTTTCAATGTCGCCTCTCGCTGTCTCCGCAGGTATCCCCCTGGAGGCTGTCGCAGCGATTATTGTAAGCATGGGGACCGTGCATACATTCCTGAATTATATTCCCAGTGCATTAGTTGGAGCGCCCGATGGTGACACTGCTCTAGCTTTACTACCTGGGCATCGGATGCTTATCTCGGGTCATGCGGCACAAGGTGTGGCCTACTCTGCCAGAGGAAGTCAACTTGGATTATTGCTAAGTATTCCATTACTCATTTTTGCAAGACTGCTTTTTGGATCGAATCCCGGACTTGGATTGTATGATTTGAGTCGAGATATTCTACCCTGGTTACTACTCACCATCTCTGCATTCCTAATCATCACTGAAACAACAAGGCTAGCATGGCCACTTTGGATGCAGAAAGTAACAAGTTGGGCACATTATCCTCTGAAAAGACCCATTGAATTCACCATCCCAATTGCCAATTGGAAAATATATCGGAGATGGGAAGCAATTGATTTCAGATTAGGTGATAATTCCCGTATAGCAGGAATGATTGCTGCAACTGCATTCTTCCTTCTCGCTGGATTCTATGGGTGGGCAGTATTCATTCTACCTGGTCGTTCACCCGTGGGTATGCCATCAGCAACATTGCTTATGCCAGCCCTTGCAGGTCTATTCGGTATTGCCAATTTAATTGATATTTATGTGACAACAGCAGAAATGCCACCTCAAGAACAAAATTGGGAATTACCGCCTGTAAAGCCTCTGATTGTACCCTGCTTCCTCTCCTCTTGTTGCGCTGCTGTTATGGCGATTTTGCCCGGCATGACTGCTGCTCAAGCAACGGTGGTTGTTATGAGTGCTCGAAATTTCTGGGGTAGATTAACAGACCCCGATTACATTCCCGCAGATTTCGAATACGGACCTGGTGGTGTGAACGACCCTGCAGCCCAAGCACGAATCCAGGCTTATCGGGCAGAAACTGCCCGCCTTCATGGATTAGGAGGAGATACATTAGTCGCTAGTGCAGCACCGATGATTGTCGCCGAATCAGAAGGTTGGGATGCGGTTGTCGGTGAAGATGTTGAAGTCATTGAAGCACCTTTAGGGGATGTCCAACCAATGGATACAGATGCAAAAGAATTGGAAGAAAAAGAGTTGGAAGATCAAGACATGCTCAAAAAAGCAAGAGAAGTGAAGACCACGTCTCCTGACTTGGACCTTGATGCTCAAACACGTGAGCAAGACCTCGAAGTGATTGCTGTTCTTTCCGCAACAAATACAGCTGTGACAGTAATGGTACTGACCTTCCTATACCTAGTACTACGACCTCGTTCGGGAGCCGCCCTCGCTCTGAATATGATGTACCCCATTGATCAATGGACTATGATTGAACCACCGTCTGATTACATTCGCTTAATGGCGATTACAATTGGATCTGGGTTATTCGCGGTTCCAGTCATGATCAAAGTAGGAAAAGGGATGCTCAAATTGCATGAATTAATCCCACTTCGCACCCTTGTTTTGAGCGTGATTGGATTCGTGACTGTTCTAGTTTGGCTCTCAACGGGATGGATAGGGATAGGAGTTCTAATTGTGGGGACTACAATGGGATTAATGCCGCCTCGAATTGGGATACGGCGAAGCCATGGAATGGGTATTATTCTCGTCCCGATTATGATCTATACATTTGCTCAAAAGTATGACAGTTTCGGATTTATCTGAGCAACCTAATGAGGGTAGCGACTAAGGAGGAGTGGTCCTCACGCATGAGCGCAGGGCTATGCCCTGCGGTGGATGCAATGCGAAAGAATGCACTATTTTTTGCTACAATGATGATTTTGATGACACTCTCGCCACTGGTGCAAGCCAGTCAAGGGCGGTCTTCTGCCTGCACTGTTGATGTTTGCATCAACGAATTGATGCCTAATCCAGCTGGGTCAGAGTCAGGGAGCTATCCAGCTGGTGAATGGGTTGAACTTTACAACAGTGGAACTTCTGATGTCAACCTACAAGGATGGGCCCTGACCGATCTAGCAGGGTATACTCACCCAATTGATGCAAACACTTGGGTTGATTTTGTTAATTTGGCCACGCCGTATGTTATTCCAGCAGGCGATTATGCTATAATTGCTGAAAATAACCAAGGCACTCTCAAATTGAACAACGCAGGCGAAACATTGGATTTAATCGACAATAATGGTGCGACTGTTCAAACTGTAACTACTGGGCAAGCAAGTAGCGACATCAGTAAGGTACCTGGGGCTTTGACTACAGATGATTTTACTGATTCTGGAGCCAATACACCGGGCGCTACGAACAGTGGTGGTGGGACTGGGCCAACTTTCGTTCAAAGCGATATCAGAATCGCCGAGGTGATGCCTGACCCATATTGGTCCAATGATAACGGAACATGGCCTGGTGGTGAATGGGTTGAAATAGCCAACACGGGGCAAATTGCTGTAGACCTCGCAGGGTGGACTGTGGAAGATGCTGCAGGGAATTCCATGCAAATGAACATCACCCACCTTGTGGGTTCTGGAACAATCATTCAGCCTGGAGAACATCGTGTTGTTGCTGTAAATGGAACTCGGACTTATGGGATGTTGAACAATGGTGCAGGTACTGAATTGGTCAAACTGAAAATGCCTGATGGGATGGTCACACACCAAGTGGAGTATTCAGGGCCAACGAAACCTGGGCATTCCTATGTTAATTCAACCAGCATAATTGGTGATTGGGGCAGAAATGCTATCCTCTTGGAAACAGCGAAGTGGCCTACACCTGGACAACTGAATTCACCCCTCGACACTTTGCCAGGAATTGGTTTCCAAATCAATGAAATTTTAACGAATGCAACAGGAATATCTACCGGTACGTGGGTAGAATTCTACTACCCTGATACTGAAAATGCACCGACCATTGACACATCGAGTTATTCGCTTATGACTGCCACTGGACGTATGAGTCAACCTTTGCCGGCAAGTATCCAACCAGGTGAATTCATTGTATTCGGTCCAGTGGATTTGATCAACATTTACGATTCATTATCTCTTGTTGATGGTAATGGTGATGTTCGACAAACAGTGAGTTGGGATTCGCCGCAAAATGCTAATGTCAGTATTGTCCCATCCAACCCACTAATGGTGGACTCTCCATGGGATGCATCAGATTACAACACACCTGGTGCATTGAATCCAGGTCAGGGAAATAATACTGGGGGTAATAACACTGGAGGCAACAATACAGGTGGAAATCACACAATCAGTATGGATATTCAAATTTCAGAAATTATGCCAAATCCTCTGGGGTCAGATTCACAAGCCGAACCGAATGGAGAATGGGTTGAATTGTATAATGCGGGTAATGAATCAATTGACCTGACTGGATGGAAGTTGCGTTCAGGAGCAGGATACACATTACCAATGTTGAGTTTAGACGTTGGCGAATATCACGTGGCGTACTTAGGAACTCATTCAATCAGTTTACCAAACAATGGAGGTACACTCGAACTTTCCGATTATGACGACAATTTAGTTCAAACAGTTACATGGGAATATTCAGCATTCGGCATGAGTATGGTTGCTGGAGGTGACCCACTTGGGCCAGACCCTTGGGTGATGGCACCATGGAGCACACCCGGTTCTACAAACGCATTGTTTGAACACCCATATTCAGGGCCGACTGAAATTTTAATGAGTGAAGTTAGTGCTCAATGTAGTGCACCAGAAAATGGACTCACAGGTGAATGGATCGAATTATTAAACGCTGGTGCATACCCTGTGGATCTATCTCGTTGGTCTATTCGAGATAAAAGCGGAAATGAAGCAGCTGTCGCACCTGACAGGATATGGGGTCGAACAGATAGTTCAACAACTCTTGAACCTGGAATGTATGCCGTATTGTTATTTGAAGAAAATATCTTGACAAATATGAACGAATCAATTGAACTCCATAACCCAAATCGTGTTGTAATACAGTCACTCTCGTGGGAAGAAAGTACGGATTGCTTGACACTTGAATCCCGAAACGGGAACGAGCAAACACGTGATACGCTTTGGCCTACCCCTGGTGAGGTAAATCCAATTATTGACATCTACGATGGCAGTCAAACACTGAAATTCACGCGGTTCATGCCAACGGAAATTGATAACAGAGCTAATGATTGGTTTGAGATTACCAACACAGGTACAACATTGGTTGATCTGAATGGGTGGAGAGTTTCTAGGGACCGAGCACCATCCTCAGCATTCAATTCAACATTCAGTGTTACGCATGTACTATACCCTGGAGAAAGCGTTGTTATTTCAGAAAATCCTGCAAATCTAGCAAGCGATAGTGGTCCAGCATCCATTGATGGAATGGTTGCATTCAGTGGGAACCCCCCGCACTTAGTTAATTCAGGTGGTGCATTGCAATTAGCAGCACCTGACGGAACAGTTGTTGACACATTTGTGTATGGAAGTGGCAATGCAGAAGTTGTGGGTTGGACTGGTGGTTCGCTAGAATTACCTAACACAGATTACGCTGGATTGATTCTTATGCGAGGTGACGGATGTGGGACACTACCAGATACAAACTCATCCGCAGATTGGGAATATCGTTGGCTTCGATTAGGTTCAAGTCTATTCTGTGATGAAGGTATATTCTCGACTACAGGTTCACTCACACCAGTAATTTCGCCACAAGGGTCACTTGGCCAAATGGTCAATTGGATTGGAGGTGCAACTGAATCTATGCACATACACGTCTACCAATTTGATTCTCCTGAACTCTTTGTAGCAATTCAAGAGGCTGTAAATCGTAATGTTGACTGCACGATACTTCTCGAGGGAGGAATTCTTGGAGATGCTGATGATGGTGCAAGTCAGCGTGGTTGGGCTGATGAACTGAGCAACATAGGTTGCAATGTACTGTGGATGGTTGAACCGGATGGAAACGATGCACCGATGGCTCCATACCGATACATTCATTCAAAAGTCGGTGTAATTGATAACTCAAGTGTGTGGATTGGAAGTGGTAATTGGAAACGCTCAACATTTCCCTTAGATGGAGATGCCGCGAATCGTGACACTGGAATCATCATCGAAAGTGATGATGTGGCCGAAGTAGTACTCTCACGCATGCTTTGGGATGAAGATTTGAGTCACCGGCACATCATTTCTCAAGATGATGCACCTTTATCCATGGGGAGGCCAATGGGATGGAGTGCCCCCTCAGCATCCAGCGAATTTACAACCCCTGTTGAACCCATGCCTACTTTCGAAGATTCATTCACAGGACGTGTGCTAACTTGTCCTGATGATTGCATCGAAGGAATTGTTTGGTTAATTGACCAAGCAGATGACACATTGGAAATATCCCAACAATATTTGTACATGGATTGGACTTGGGGGTATGGAGAGAACCCAATTATAGACGCTATTGAAAGAGCTGCTAGAGATCGTGATGTACAAGTCAGATTATTGCTCAATGGGTTTGCGTTTGATGGGGTTTCAATCAGTCCGAAGATTAGGGAAACTGTGGATTACTTCAACCACGTGCTGAACATGACAGAGAATTTAGATGTCGAAGCAAGGTTGATGTCAACATCAGAAAACATTACCAAATTACATGATAAAGGTGTAATTGTTGATGGGAGCATTGTCCTATACAGCAGTATCAATTGGGGGAGTAATAGTGCCTTGCGCAACCGAGAGATGGGAGTCGCAATTGAACACACAGGTCTAGCACTCCATCGCTTAGCAATCTTCAATGAAGATTGGGAGCGCATGGATTCAAGCATGGATTCTGATGGAGATGGGATGCCTGATATTTGGGAAGTCGAGAACGGATTAAACAGAACACGAGCACTTATTCCAGGTACAATAACAAGTGAATTTAGTGTGGATCGTGAGAACGACGGGTTGTCCAATCTAGATGAATACCGCTACGGCGGTAATCCAAATTTGAACGATACTGATGGCGATTGTATCGGAGATGGTGATGAAGTGAGACTCGCCACCCTCACCTACGGAGTAGATCCTGCATTGGCCGTTCAAACTGCTGATGCTGACTTGGATGGAGAAGATGATTACCTTACATGGGGCTGCACCATCGAATATACAGATGATGACGATGCAACTACTCCTTTAGATGAAGATGACGATGAACCAGGTATTTTCCGTGAAGATGCAATGGATAGTGGGGCTGCAAAGGTGTTCCTCGGAATGATTATCATCGCTGCAATTTCCTTGCTAGGAGCTGTAGCCATGATGGTTATTCGGAAACAACGTGAAACCGCAGGGAATTTCCTACTTGACGATGCTGAAATCTCAGAGGAAGCATGGGGTGATGATTCAATCGAGTCGACACCCGCTGGTTCGGTGATTCTGGAAGGTACAAGCCTAGGGGAAAACGCAGGCAGTGAGGCTCGTGAAGTCTCTGCAGGTCGTGACGATGGGGTCTTTGGCGCCCCACAACTGGACGGGTATGATTTCCCCAACTGGTCACCACAAGAAGTCCAAGCCGCTCTTGACCAAGGCTGGACTGTCGAACAGTTGAGAGAAAAGTACGATTCCGAGCAATAAGCACACGAAGGATTCATGGGCACTCGGGTTTCGCTCTGCATTATGGCAAGAGATTCCATTCCAACACTTGACCTGCGAGAATATACAAATGGCGACCAAGGAAGTCGTGCAGCATTCATCCAAAAAATGGGTGAGGCTCTAGAAGACATCGGCTTCTTTGCATTAACCGGGCACGGCATTCCACTTGACGATATTTCTCAAGCATACGCGGTTTCTGAGGAATTTTTTGATAAAGACGATTCAGTCAAAA
>Ga0208764_10001079_pt1 | contig 17781 bp, 22 predicted proteins | sample ETNtaG_18_FD_185762 | JGI IMG/M metagenome (GOLD analysis project Ga0208764, IMG submission 185762) | Marine microbial and viral communities from oxygen minimum zone, Eastern Pacific Ocean - ETNP201302SV91 (SPAdes) (version 2) | ecosystem: Environmental > Aquatic > Marine > Oceanic ... | reverse complement strand
TCGTGGCTAAGCTTCTCTCATACAAGATATAAAAGACCGCAATCTACAAAGCATAAAATAACAAAAGAGGAAAAAATGGCTAATAATTTCTATAAACTTGCACTTGTTGGTATCTTTGCAATAATTGCAATTGGTGGTTATGCATCATATACTGGTTATGCAAGTGATGTATATCCTCTTGATCAATCAGTTGGTTTCTTAGATAGAATTGTGGCAACATCAGATCCTCAATCAATCATTGCTGATATTAATTCAATTAAAGCAAGTCTTCCTGCAACTGGAAACCCTGTTTGGATATTCCCAACTGACTCTACAAATTTTGTAAGAATTCAATCTGATCTTGATACAATGCTGATTAGTGCAGAAAAAATTACAGCGGTACCTGTTGATAGTGCTGCATATCATACTGGTATGTTAGATATTAACAGTCGTGCTGTACTTATACAAGAAAATATTGCTGATGCTATTCCTTACATGTATGTCAGTTTTTCAAATATAATATTTAGCTGTATCTGGATTGCAGCAATCTTAGGAATATTTGCTATACTAAATAAAAAGAAACAAAAAATGAATGAATATGATGTCTCTCAGGATGTCTAAGAAATATTTAATTCATTTCTAATTTCATCTACTGCACGAATTCCAAAAATATCCCTAACCTGAGGAATTCTAACTGCTTCTTTTAGTAATTCTCTTCCCAAATTATCTACTAGTATACTAAACACTTCTGAAAATCGTAATTCCCATTTATCTGCACAATCGAAAATTTTACCTACTGCCCATTGTCTAACTTCATGTGGAAGTGGAATTTTGTCTTCTGTTTCAATTGAAAGTTTATCAAATAAATTAATTAATTCAGTTGTCTGAGTAGCCATTTTCTCAACATCTTTAATATCGCCATATTTTGATTCAGCTTGCATTCTTATACTTGATTGATATTCATTAAGTTTCAAAATTGCCATAACTTCTTTAGAACTATCATCTGAGGCCTTGTTTGTGACTCCTTTTACGCCTTGTAATTCATGCATAACTTTGTCTGTTTTTTGATGAAATTCCGATGCAATTTTATCTGAACGATTAATCATATTTGAAATATTTGATATCTTCTCTTCAATCTCAGATTTGAATGTCTTCATACCATCTCCTATTAAAGAGGAAATTTTTGGATTGGAAACAAATCCACCAATTTCATTTTTCAAATTTGACATATCATTTCCAATATCGCCTGTTCTGTTAGTGATTGATTTTATACTCTCTCTTAGTTCTTCAATCTGTGATGTAACATCTCTTCCAATTTTTGGTTCATCATCCATTTTGTCTTTTACTTGATCTATTCTATTTGCAATTTTCATAATCATTTTTGAATTATTTCGTATGGATTCTTTACTTTCTGAAATTGTCTTCATAATTTCATTGCTTTTTGGTATGAAATTTTGTTTTTCATCTATTTTTATAATTTTTTGGTCTAATTGTTCTGTTTGCTTATTCAATTTTGTAATAAATTTTTCATGAATCTTTACTTGATTTAATCCTGTGAATAATCTTTGTGTATCTTCTTCAATTATGTTGATTTGTTTTGCTTGTTTTTGCATTTGTGTCATTGCTAAACTTATTGCTTCCATCATATCGCTCATTGATACCAAAATCTTCTGATTATCTTTGAATATCTTAGCCATTCCTTTAATTTCCTTTGATAATGCTTTTGTTGATTCTGAAACTGCGTTTACTTTGTTGTATACTTGTGATGGACTTGGATCTTTTTTTGTTTTGACTGATTGTTTTTTTACACTCTTCTTTCTATCTGCCATTATATTCTGAAGTTACATTGCTGGTTTAAAAAGTGAGGTATGAAAAAAGAAAAACGTAGAGACTACTTGTTGATAGTCTCTGGGTCGTGTAATAACTGATGAAATGTCTTCTCAGCTAATCCATTTTGGCTTTCGATAAAACCTCTATTGCAGTATTCGCATTGTATCATGTATACCGTATAGTACCGTACCATATATACAGAAGGTTCTATTAAAATAACCATTCTGGTCAGATACCCCAGAGATTATTTCTTCACAAATCAGACACTCTGATCATCATCCCAGATATTATAGTGAAAATTTATCAAAATAAAGCCGTATCCTGAAAATCGTTTTAAATTAACTATTACATTATACATAGATGCAAAATATTTTCCTTCAGTTGCCTACTGGAGATAGTCAAAGCTCTATAGAGGGAGGAATTTGGAGTTTAGTTGATAAAATTAATCCTTTACAGATGCCACATGACACATTTGTAACTGATCTTGCAGTGATAATGATTCTTGCAGGAATTGTCACACTTGCATTCTTTAAGATAAAACAACCTCTAATCATTGGTTATCTATTTGCTGGAATGCTGATTGGACCATTATCTCCTCTCTGGACTTCATTTCTTCCTGAAAGTGGAAATATGGAAACAAGTGGAGCCGTAGGAATACTTTCAGATATTTCTGCACTAAACGTTTTTGCTGAAATTGGTGTTATCTTACTTTTGTTTGTTATTGGTATAGAATTTCCCTTTGCAAAAATACGTTCTATTGGGAAAGTTTCAATTTTAGTAGGATCACTTGGTTTGTTTCTTACTCTAATTGCAGTATTTTATGCATGTTCGATGCTTGGATTAGGATTCATGGATTCATTATTCTTAGCAGCTGCATTATCAATTAGTAGTACTGCAATAATTGTAAAAGTTTTAGAAGAAACAGGGAAGATAAAAAAAGAATCATCCATTTTGGTTTTAGGTATATTGATTGTTGAGGACGTAATCGCTGTAATTTTAATTGCATCATTAGAATCAATTGCATTGGCTGGAACTGTTTCTATTGAAGGTGCAATTGCTGTTGTTGTTGTGGCTACTATTTTGATAGTTGGAACATTTACTGTGGGAATACGTACAATTCCAAAATTAATAGATAAAGTTGCTAGTGCAGAAAATCGAGAGATTTTATTACTTAGTGTTTTAGGTGTATGTTTTGGATATGCACTGTTGGCAAATATTGTGGGATTGTCGGTAGCAATTGGTGCATTTCTTGCTGGTGTACTTGTAGCTGAATCAAAATCTGCAGAGGTTTCAAAAATTTTATCTAGTCCTATAAAAGACATGTTTGTTGCAATCTTCTTTGTTTCTGTCGGTGCTTTAATGGATGTAAGCCAATTAGAAAATTATATTTTCATTGCAATCGCACTAATTGCAATTGCACTTGGTATGAAGCTTGGAGGAAATTTACTTGGAAATATTATGCTGAAACAATCAAAACCAAAGGCACTTCGTTCAGCTTTCACTCTTGCAGCTCCAAGAGGTGAATTCTCAATTGTAATAATTAAGGTTGGAGTTGATGCTGGAGTTGTTAGTGCATTTTTGTTCCCATTGATAGGAGTAATTGCAATAATAACTGCATTTATCACTCCTTTCTTAGTAAAAGCTGGCGATTACGTAATTCCAAAATTATCGAGGAAATAATTTGACAACTAATGAATTAGATGAATTTTTGAAAAATTCTCATAAAGATTTGTCTGTTGAAGATTTTGAGGGCAAGAAAGTTCCTTGTATTGGATTTGAAGGGAAAAAATTTGATTACATGTTGAATAGAATTGCAGGAAAACCGTTGTCTGTAGATACCAATCTGAATATTTTGCAAGACGGTTTAGGTCATGTTTTTGTTGAAATATCCTTAACATTTTCACATGGTGGAATAAATGAAAAAATTTTGATAAACGCAGATGAAAATCTTGAATTCTTTGAATCACTTGCTAAAAATACTATGCTTGCTATTGCTTCTGTAAATCATCCAGAAAAAATCTTTATGATACAATTACCAAAACCCGAACGAACTATAGATGCACTTAGAATTATAAAAGATGGATTAGAAAGAAAACCTCAGGATTGAATATAACCAAATTCAATCTATCATATTGAAAAATCTTAAATCAACTACTACAAACACTATCTTATGAAGATAGTTCAATTATCTGATGTTCACTTTGGTTCACAATTTCGAAGTGATATTTTTGACAAAGTAATTGAAGAAGTTAATGAGTTATCTCCCGATGCTGTAATTCTTACCGGTGATTTAACAAATGAAGGTCTTAAAGAAGAATATGAAGGATGTAAAGAATTAATCTCAAAAATAAATACAAAAAAAATTATTGCTATTAGCGGAAATCATGATTATCGAAACACTGGATATCTACATTTTAAGAAATATTTTCCATTTCAAACAATTAATGAATTGAATGATGATGTTGTAGTAGTTACTCTTGGTACTGCACGACCTGATCGTGATGAAGGTGAAGTTGGATATAGACAAACATTATGGCTTGAAAGAACTATGAAAAAATATGAAGATAAAATTACAATCCTTGCAATGCACCATCATTTGATAGGTATCCCCGATACGGGTTCTGATAGATTGACAATCATAGATGCTGGTGACGTTTTACGTGCAACCCTGGATGCCAAAGTGAATCTTGTATTATGTGGTCATAAGCATAGACCTTGGATGTGGGATTTTAGTAATTTACTAATCGCTAATGCTGGAACAACTTCTTCTAAACGTGTGAGAGGGTTCTTTGAAAATAGCTATAATATAATCACTGTTGAAAATGGAAAAATTCATGTTGATCTCAAAGTTGTAGGTGGAAAACGAACTCCTTTACAGGATATTACAAAAAATTATGCTAGATTTGAAGATGATTAACTTTTGTTAAAATATTCATGTTATCACATTTCCAAGTTATACTAATTAACCAACGAAATACACTCAGTTTGAGCGGGGGTCGCCTAGCCCGGTATGGCGTGAGATTGCTAATTTCATGTTCGCAAGAACTCGTGGGTTCAAATCCCTCTCCCCGCGCCAGCTTTAATATTGACTTAATCATTGTATAATTTAGAAACAAAATGGGACGTAGAAAAAGTCAAAAAATAGTCAAAACAGGCCCAAAAAATGTCACAACTGGCATGTGTCCATTGTGTCAAACAATCGGTAGAATCTTCATTATTGGAAGTGTTGGAGAAGAAAGAGCTAAATGTCCTGCATGTAATCAAGAATTTGATTTATAGCTATAGACTAACTATAACCATACCTTTTTAAAGAATTTTTCTAATATGAAAATATGAGTTCTGAAGGAGAAGGAACAGTTTACGATAGAATCGAAAAACTTGAAGATGAAATTGCAACTCTAAGAAATGAAATCGATGTAATCAAAAATGCATTTAGAAATGAACTTGCACGTCATGAAGTTAAAATGATTAAAAAAGGCCATGATGTTTCATCAATCATTGATTAATTTTATCTCTAATTTCTCTAATTAATTCCAGAACATAATCTACATCTTCTGCATTTGGCTCCATTTCCAAGTATTTGTTAAGGAATTTAATTGCATTATCATAATTCTGTAATTTTTCTTCCAAAATTCCCATATCTCTAATCTCATCTGATGACTCTGGCATGATTCCTAAAATCATTTTATTACACATTCTGGCATTATCATAAGCAAACGAATCTGTGTATGAATTTTTTAAATTTCTTAACATTCGGATGATTATTTTTTCATCCGAAATTTGATTTACATACTCAGCTTCAAATTCTACCGAATCACCATAATTTTGATATAATATTTCTTGCAGATCTTCTAATTCTAATAATCTGCCTCTGTTAAATGGGTCTAAAATCATTTCTTCCCCATGTTTGACAATAACATGACTTGGAAATCCTACTATCTTCAAGTCTAAATTTACATATTTTGCAATCTCTGTGTATAGAATGCTTAATGTAATCGGTATTCCTGATTTTTCTTCTAAAACATAATTAAGAAAATTATTCTTAGGATTGTAATAATCATCTAAATCTCCCTTAAATTCCTCAATATCAAATAGAAATTCGTTTAGTAGCGAAATTACATATGTAGGATTTTTTGATTCTGTAATTCTATTTCTAAATGATATGCCTAATTCTCTGATCTTTTCTATTTCCTTTGTTATATCTAGTTCTGGGTATTCAAGAATTTGTGCTAGTTTTAAAGATTTTTCAATCAAACTATAATCTATGCTATTTACAAAAGAATTCCACTCTGAAACAAGTGATACCTCTTTCTCATTCATTGCATGTGTTTTGAACCTGTAGATAAATCCCTTTTCAAATAAAGTTCTGGTTCTTTGAGCTCTCTTGTACTAGGCGGTTTTTCAATCAAAAATCTGAATGCATCCTTTCCAAATTTTTGATAAACTTTCTCTGTTAATTCTTTGCCCATATTTTTTCTCACTTTATATGATGAAAAATCAGTTCCCATGAAAGTTGTTAAATAATTTTGAAAATCATCATCATCCTGTAGAATATTCTGAACTGCAAATTCTGCTATGCCTTCCATTGTAGAAAATGCTGCATGATGTGTTTGAATTGGTAATAGCCACCTCTGATAAATATCTGATAATTCAGGTACAATTTCTGAAATTTTAGGATCAATCTCCACATGAGAATAGGTCATAACATCAGGTCCTAATACATTTACAACAAAATTATCTGGATTTAACATGAAAAATAGATTGGCACGTTTAGCAATTGGAAAGTTATCTGGAACTGTTTGTAATTGTAAATAATCATAAAGACTATTTGCAGCATTTACTTCTAAATTAAGAATTATCTTAGCCAGTTCTTCATTAATTGAATTTACATTTGTTGCAGCATTCTTGTTATCTTCTTGTAAATTATCTTGTGTAGAGTGAACTATCTCTTCTACCATTGTCATTTTGAGTGCACCTTTGTAACCTGATTCAACTTGTTCTTTTCGCAAGTCGTATGGTTGACCCTGTTTATACAGAATAATTTTTGGATAATTTGATAGAATAAACTTGTTAAGATATACACAAGAATCCAAATAATCTCCATATGTTGTTGAAATTTTTGAAATGTATGATTTTGCATAAGTAGAATAAACTAAAAATTTCTCAGTATCTTTTTCAATCAATTCTGCAATACTTTTTATATCTAAATCTGAGACTGCTGAAAACAATTTATCTACAAAATCTCTTGACTGTTTTGTTGCAAACACCTTCTTTCCCTTTAATAATTTAAATTCCTTCAGTCCAGGAAATTCAACTCTAAGATTTTGTTTTACTGGAAATCCAGTAAAATCTTCAACTTTTTTAGAAATCTCTGGAAATATGATTTTAGAAAATGACTCCAATTCTGTAAATTGATTGGGAAATTCTGAGTCATCATTAATTTTTTCTGATAATTTGGCAATTTCTTTTTCTTCATCAATTTCGACTGAAATTTGATCTAAAAGTGCTTCTGCAAATTCTGTAAATTCTCCCATACAAAAAATAAAATAAAAACTAATTTAATACTATCTTAATTATTTATTTTACCTTAATTATTAACCTAAAATAGATATCCTAGAAATAATTTCTTCTATTATTGAATAGAAAAAATTCACAATTTGTATTTTGTGTGAAATGTAAATGTGCTTTAACACTTGATGTATTTGATGAAACATCGGAAATTAATGAAGGATTTTTTTTATGTAATAATTGTAATTTAAAATTTCCAATAATATCCAAGATCCCTATTCTAGTAGAAAATTTGTCTCACTTTCTATCAAATCGCTCTTCATTAGGTGGATTACTTTTTGAACAATCCCTCACAAAAACAATGAAGGAATTCATCAAAAATATTATGTCAAAAACGAAAAAAACAGAAAATGATTTTTTTCTAACCGAAAAACGTTGGACTGATATCTATCTATTAAATAGAAAATCATCTTTTTATAAAAATATAAAATTTCATATTTCAAAAATACCTACAAAAAATTTTGTCGTAGAATATGGTTCTTCTATCGGAATAATATCAAATACACTTGGGTTAAAACATAAACATGTTTTTGGAATTGATACATCTTTTTCTGCATTACTTCAAGCTAAAAAAAAATCTCCAAAAAACTGTGAATATTTTTTGGCGGATATACTCCAAAATCCTCTTGGTAAGAAAAAATTTGATCTGATTCTTGCATTAAATATGTTTGAACTAGTTGAACCGTCTCTTTTAGTAAAAACTATTTCAAAACAAATTTCAAATGGATTAATTTTTTTGTCTGATCCTTATGATTATGATAGAGGGAAAAATTCTGTAAAAAATCCTCTCAATGAAAATGAAATTCGTGAAACTCTTTATCAAAATAATTTCCAAATCAATAAGATTACTAAAAACCCATCAAAAATAAACTGGAATTTAAAAATAAACGATAGAACTCAATTAAACTATAAAGTTGATATCATACTTGCTAGGAAATTCTCTTAAAATTTAACATGCAGTCACCGGGATTTGAACCCGGGTCACTAACTTGGCAAGCTAGAATAATAACCAAACTATACTATGACTGCTCAAACGTTTAAAAAAAAGTTGCATATTAAAGCCTAATGATTTAATATCAATTTTTTAATTCATCTAATGTATTAATCATACATGGATGAACAAATCATAAAAATTCTTGAAAAAAAAATGAATGAAATAAAAAATGAAGATAACGACACTAAGCAAATTATTGATAAATTCCCAAATTTTGATTCTCTCTCATTTTCTTCAGGAATAATGATTGGACGACTATCTAATTCATTTTATTATCAACATAGAAGAATTCTAAAACGTAATCCAACTGATATGGAATTTAATGAATTTCTTGAATTTTTAAAAAAGAAATTAGGATAATTTTTCTAATTTCTTATTTTCAAAAAAGTTGATTGATGGGGTTCCAGGTAATTTTACACAAGCTTTTCGTAATGCACTTTTTGCTGCTTCAAGATGTTCTTTATCTACATTCATCTCCATTATGACTTGTCCTTGTCTTGCTCTTACTGCAAGACTATTTGCTTTTCCAAAAGCACGTCTCATACCTTCTGAAAGTCTGTCTGCTCCTGCAGCTGCAATAGTTTTATTCTCTCTTAATCTGACATGTGGATAAACTCTTAGACGTGAATTGTATCCTGTTTCACCAGTAGTTTTTTCTAAGGTTTTATTTGCAGCAAGTCTAGTTGATTCAAGAGCCATGTGTCTAATCTGAACTTTTTCATTAATCATTAATTGGACACAATATTCGAATTTTCTTTTCTTATTTCCACTGTTAAATTTTGCAATTTTGATCTGAGGTTTGCCTTTGATATGCCTTGTGTTGGCATATGGTTGCCCATTTCCTTTTCTATAACATGCTCCGTGCATAAGAATGAACTTTCAATAACCCTATTTTAACGATTAGCATAAGAAATCTCTATTTTGTATAATTTTTAGTCTATTATGTAGAATTATTATATTGTGATGGTTCTAACCGAGGTATGTCATTTGATTTTGAAACAAAGATCTCTGCAAAATTGATAAATGAAAAAACAATTGTCATTAACCCAAAAATGCAAAATATCTTGACAGAACGAGGATTTGGTGAACCTGAAAACAATGTTCTAATTTTAGACTCATTTGAGACATTATACCTATTGTATAACAATAAACTTGAATTAAAAAAAGTAAACAAAAATATTATTTTTAATGATTTAATCCAAAAATACATTCAAAACAATAATGATATCTTAACACGATTTTTACTCTATAGAGATTTACGAACTAAAGGTTATGTTGTAAAAGATGGTTTTGGATTTGGTTCTGATTTTAGAGTTTATGAGCGTGGAAACTATGGATTAAAAGATGCTAAATTTCTAATTTTTGCATTTAATGAAGGTACACAACAAAAGATTGGTAAACTTTACAAAAATATTGAAGAAATAACAAAAATGGGAAAAGAACCTATTATTGCAGTTATTGAAAGACGTGGAGAAATAATTTATTATAAAATAAATAAAATGGATTTTTTAGAAAATAAACCTGAATTTGAAATGAAGGATTTTAATTTTAATTAGGATTAATTGCCCATTCTGAAGAATATTTTAATAAATTATTTCTTTCAGCATATTCAAAGTCATAAATCTTTACTGATGATGTTTCATCTAACCATAATCTTTCAAAATCACTAATTTTTGTCTCCACTCTTGTTTTATCATTCCATGATGTAAATACATCAATAGTCTCAAAATTTGTACTTTTTTTAGCAAACATCACGCTTGATGTTCCTGAAAAGGCAACTGAATCTCCATTTGCGTCTCTAAAAATTCCAATTTTTTCTGAAAATGTTCCATCAATATCTTCTGAACTTGGAATTCCAATTTTTAACATTAGATTGCCATCGCTGATTAATCTTCTAATTTGTTCTAGTTTTACATTTTTTATCAATTCTGGATTAAAATTCTTCCAACCATTACCATTTTTTGAAAATAACTTTTTCATCATATTCAAATCTTTAATTCCAAATTGATGTCCTGAAATTAGTCTCATTCTTGCATTTGGTGTGGAATTATGAAACCCTAATGATAATGTAGTCAAACCTCTTAATGTTACAAATTCTACCGCTCTGTCATATTCAATACAATTGTTTAAACAAGGAATTAAAAATTCAGAAATTATATCATCTTCATCTGTTCTATATTGTTCTTTTAATTTTAATTTTCTAAGTTCCATGATATAGTAGAAATTCACTGAGAGTTAAAATTTTGTATGATGATGCTCCCATCGGGATTTGAACCCGAGTCACTGCCTTGAGAGGGCAATATGCTTGGCCGGACTACACTATAGGAGCTGTTTAGACGAGAAATTTGTCATAATTAAACGAATCCGCATAATGCTTTGTATCTAAAATAAATTAAAAATTAAACCATATTCTCAAAAAAGTTTTGAGTAATGAAAATAATTACTTGTTAATATAAAATTTATTATGAATCAAGATGAAATTCTCAAAATTATTGGTCCAAGTAAATTTCCAATTGCATTTGGGGGCTCCAATTCAGATAATTTTGATAATGATTGTGAAATACATAATTTAGTTATTTTTGATGGAAAAGACACTTCTGATGAAATCACTACACATGGAACTAATATTATTAAAATTTCACATGGTAATCTTTTTGAAAATAAATCTGAGTACCTAATTCAATATGAAAATCTTCAAATCATCCAAGATGAAAAATGGGAACTAAAAATGTTAATATCTAAAATACAAGAGAAGAAAAATATTTTATTTTCTGCATCGGCAAAAAATGCTCTTGTTGAATCTCAACTAGCATTATCAAAGGCAAAAAATGCTCTTGAACATGATGATTTATTTGCTTCATGTTGGATAAAATGTGGTGTAATTTCACTTATTGATTCAATTCTATTTCAAAATCAAATTTTACCAAACCCTGCTCATGCCTTATCATCAATGCGAAACCTGAAACAAAAGAATATAAATAATTTCACAGATAAAATCATTTCTGAAACAGGTATTGAAAGAGCGACAACCTTGTTGTTATCTAGAATGTTGAAATCAACTTGTGGTTTTTCTGATATGGTTGAAAAAAACCAAAATTCAATTATTATTGCAAGAAAGGCAAATCATTTAATTCAAAATTCTTTACTATCTGATTGTTATCTATATCTTAATTATCAAAATAAAAATAATTTCTATAAAATTAAAAATACACTTAATACGAATTTAGATAAAATTCATGTTCTAAAAACTGCATTTGATCTTACAAACATTTCTTCTGAATTGCTTTCATCAGTAGAATCCATGTCTGATGTTGCGAATATGTTATTGGCGCTCAACCACCAATCCTAATGAGAAAATTTGGATAACTTTTAAAACTAAGTTTAACGATATAATTCTATGACAGATCAAGCATGCGGCTGTGAAGCAGATTCAGGCGATCCAGATTATTCATGTGATTGTGCAATGCAAGGCCATTGTATATGTAGCCATGATTGTAAATGTGGAACTGATGTCTGCAAAGAAGCAGTATCACAACTATCATAAGAAAATATCATCATTTTTTCTTTTTTTATTTTATTTAATTATTGTAAAATCTATCAAACATTAAATATGCTCATAACAGTCTGAATCTTGTGAAACTACCTATTATTATAGCAGCATTTGCATTATTATTCCTAATTCCTTTAGCTTCTCAAGATTCATTTGCTCAAGTTAATTCAGGCGGATTTCAAGCAGGCGGTGTAAACATTGATGGTTCTTGGTATGTTGGTGAAGGTCTCAAGGTCGGTGATTATTTCAGCTTTAATGTATGTCATGTTGATTATTTGGATTGTTCAGATTTTGACATGGCAATGTGGGTTCAAGATGAAGTTCGTGTTGGAACTGAGGATAAATTTAGAATACAAGTTTTAGTTTATGATGGAAAGAAAATTGTTAAAGGAGTAATGGATGTTGGCCAAGTTGCACCAGAACCTACTGGCGGAACTGAAGAAATTTCTTCATATAGAAGTGCTTACAAATCTTCTATTGCTTGGCTTTCTGCATTTGCAACAAAAGAAATAGATGACGATGGAGTATTCTTAACTGGAAAAGGCCCAAAAGAATTCAGAGCGCCATCATGGGGAAAGATTGGAAATATTGGTGGTCAACAAATCCTGCCTTCTGCTCAAGAAACTATTTCAGTTGGAGCCGGTGAATTTGATTCCATTCTACTTACTTGGAAGACAGGCGGTCAACAAAGTAAAGTCTGGATTGTAGATGGTTTTCCATTTCCTATTCAAGCTAAAACATTCATGCATGTTTCACAAGGCATTCCACCAGTTGAATATGACTTTGAATTATTAGATTATAAGGAAAATGTATCCTCAGATCCATTTGTTAATGTAGAAACCACTGCCGCAAAACAAGCAGCTGCAGGATGTCCTGAGGAATTTCTAAAAACAAAATTTAATGAATCTACAAATACATTTTCAATGATCGTAAAAGGCGTTTATGGTCCAAAAATTGTGAAACAAGGATGTGAAATTGAGATGTTTATTGATTTCAAACGAATGGTAAATCCTACTGAATTTGTAGATCAAGTACATTATGATATTGCAGTTTTCTCAGATCCTTCTCAACCTCCAATCCAAACCATTTCTAAAGATGAGGGAAGAGCTGAATTATACACTGCATCTGGTCAAACACACAGATTTGTATTGGCAGATCAGCCACCGGGAAAATATACATATGCAATAATTGTCTATGGTACTGGACCTGAACACATTCTAGGTGGTAATCCTGATACTTCTGGATTAATGACTTTTGATGTTGAAGTTGTAAAAGGTGGCGACACATCATTTGTAGCACCTCCTACTGCATCAATTACTGAAATCCCTCAATGGGTAAAAAATAATGCTCAATGGTGGGCTGATGATCAAATAGACGATGAATCTTTTGTTAGTGGCATACAATATTTAATTAATCAAGGAATTATGAAAATTCCTGAAACTTCTAGAGGTGATGATACCAGTTCTGATGGAATTCCTGATTGGATAAAAGGTAATGCTCAATGGTGGGCTGATGATCAAATAGACGATAATACTTTTGTTAGTGGAATTCAATGGCTAATCACAAATGGGATTATGAAAATATCATAGTATATTTGAGAAATGATGTGAAAATATGACCGGTCTTTTTAGTTATCCAAAACGTAAACTTCGAAAGTTAATTAATCAAGGTGAATATGAACTTGCTATTGAATTTGGAAATGAACTCGAAGTAAAATTCTCTCAAGATCCTGATTTCTTATTTATTATGGGAAGTATGTATTATATTCTAAATGATGAAAAAAAGACACTTCACTATATTGACCGAGTTTTGGAAATTAATCCCTTTGACGTGGAATCACTTTCCTTAAAATTACGTGTTCATCAATTTTTAAAGGAAAATGATATTGTAATTGATTGTTGCAAAAAAATTCTAGATATTGCTCCAGACAATTTTGAAGTACGTGATCTTATCACAGAATTAGAATCTCAATCTTGAATCTCTTTCACTAAATACACATTTTCTAAAAGCCATTCACAAAATTCTATAACCTGATCTGTAAATTCATACCACACATGCAATGAGTGTGGGAGAATGTCTATTCGATCTTCTCTTCTCCCATTTTCATTAGCAGGACCAAGAAATACTTTGACCCCTTCTTTATCTTCATACATGTATGCATCTGCAGTTTCCACTTCTCCAAAGATTTCTTTTGCTTTTTCTTTAATTATACTACGCTCAATAGGAAATCTTTTCTTTTCCATGTTTACAATGAAACTTAAATCCTGTTTCCCATACATATCGAAATTTTCTATTTTTCCTCGATGTGGAAAATTTACTAGTAATTCTACATTATATTTTTTACCAACATTCTTACCAATCTCTCCAATTTCTTTATACGCGATAGCAGGATTTTTCTTTAATAAGAAACGTATTTGCGGTAAATTTGATTTTAATGTTTTTTGTAAATCCTCTGTAATTACTTTAAACATATCCACGTTTACAAATAATCCCATATTTAGATTAGTTTTTTTAGAACAAAACATCTGAAATGAATATGGCAATGCCGATGGACTATGATGGTATGCGAACAGGTGATGAATCTGAGAGGACTGATAGTGTAACTGATTACAAAAGAACATGCATTGATTTCATTGAAGATATTTCTGGAAGTTATTTGGAATGGGTTGATTATTACAAATTACCTCAGAATGAAGATAAAAAAAGAAGAAATGAAATTTCTGCGATAATAGAAAAAACAAATACTTGGCTTGCTAAAGTTCCTACATCTATCAAAGCTGTTGATGTTGTTATGAATGATGGAATTCAAAAAATGGCAGAAGCAACAGCTGGAAAAATATTTCAAATTGGTGTATTTATCAATCAAAAATCAGAATACACGATGGCAAAACCTGGAATTATTGATGTACATGTAAAATCCATTGGTAGAGATGGTAGGAAAACAAAACTCGGATTTCATCATCAATCTGACAGATTTAGAATTGAATCAACTGGTAAGGTATTCTTTGATGAAACAAATATTTCTGAACAAGAATTTGATACATTGGACATTCATCTAAAACTTGATGCAAGTCAATGTGTTCAAAGAGATGTAATATCATTTACTGTAATAATTAGTGAAATGAAGGATGGAAATGAATATGACCGCCGAGGATTGTCTACTGTAATTCATATTGTTTAATCATTTTCTATTAATTTTATTTCTAAAACAATTCTAGCTTCTTTTTGTCTATTTTCTTCTGTATACTTTAGATTTGAAATTTTTTGTGAAAGATCTTCTTCTTCAACAAGTCTTGCTAATCCTGAAAAACGTCTTCCATCAAATTCAACTTTCACTTGCGGATGAGCAATTGCATTTTTTAACCAATCACTATTTGAATTTCTTCTAGAAAAGTAAATCATATCATTATAGGTAACTGCTTTTGCCCAAACTGTATGTTCCTTACCTGTTTTTCTACCTTTAGTTTTTAGCAGTGCTTTGAATGTTAAATTATTAATTATTTTCATTTTCATCTAAACGCCATAAATGCTGCAAACATTGCAAGAATACATGAACCTCCCACACCCATAAAATACATAATTTTGTTTCCTTGCATAAACTGAGTAATCATATAGAATATTTAAAATATGAAATAATCTGTTTTAGCAAGCAAATTATATTCTTATTCTAAAAGTTAGTTATGAATGCTATAGAAATTAATTCATTAACAAAAAATTTTAAAAAATCAACTGCGATTGACAACATTTCTCTCAATGTAGAGGAGGGTGAAATCTTTGGTTTTCTTGGTCCAAATGGTGCTGGAAAGAGTACTACTATGATGATTTTAACAACACTGCTGAAACCTACATCTGGAAATGCATTTGTATATGGATTTGATGTAGTTGCAAATCCATCTAAAGTACGTAAGAATATTGGATTTGTGCAACAAGAAATCGGTATTGATGAATATCTGACTGCACGAGAAAACTTACAATTTCAATGCAAAATTAGTCAGATTCCAAAGCATGAAACTCAAAAACGAATTGAAGAGGTGATTGATCTAGTGGAATTAACTGAAAAACAAGATGAACAATCAATCACATTTTCAGGTGGAATGAGAAAAAGACTTGATATTGCATGTGGACTAATTCATAGACCAAAAGTTTTGTTCCTAGATGAACCTACTGTTGGATTAGATATACAAACACGAAGAAAAATTTGGCAATACATACGAAAAATTCACAAAGAGTTTGGAATGACAATTTTTGTTTCAACACATTATATGGAAGAAGCAGATAATCTATGTGATCGAGTTGGAATTATTGATCATGGAAAAATTCAGATAGTTGATACACCTCAATCAATGAAAAATAAATTAGAAACTGATATGATAACATTTTCTGTAATTCCTGATAAAGTGAAGAAAGAACAATTCATTGAAAAACTAAAAACACTTGATTTGATTAAAAATGTAAAAATTAATGAAATTAATATGACTGTACAATCATCTGATTCCACTTTGGTTATACCAAAAATTTTTGAAATATCTTCTGAAATTGGACTTGGTATTGATTCATTTGTTTTGAATAAACCTACTCTGGATGATGTTTTTATTTCGTACACTGGTCACAATTTACGAGATGACACAAATGGAAAATTCAATAAAAGAAAAGAGCACAATCAATCTAGGAGACGTGGATTATGATTATCTCTGATACTTATGCAATTTTCTGGCGTGAAATGAAACGTTATAGAAAATCAAAAAGTGGTGTAATTATTAGATTAATTCAACCTGCAATTTGGATTGTTGTGATGGGAAATATTTTTGCTGGAACTCAACCATTAATCCAATCAGTAGGATTTGATGGCGAATATATTGAATTTATGGCTCCTGGTGTTTTGATACTGACTGCAATTTTTACAAGTATTTTTGGTGGAGTTAACACTTTGTGGGATAGACGTTATGGTTTTATGAATAAGGCATTAACTTCTCCAATTTCTCGTTCATCAATTGCACTTGGAAAAATGCTTGCAATATCTATGATTGCAGCATTCCAATCAAGTCTTATTTTGGGTATGGCATTAGCCCTGGGTGTAAGTATGCCACATCTATGGATGATTGCACCAATAATGGGAATTGTAATTTTATTTTCAATAGGTTTTTCAGGAATATCTGTCATGATTGCAGCAGCAGCAAAATCTCAGGAAACATTTTGGGGAATAATCAACTTTCTTGGAATGCCGTTATTTTTGCTTAGTCCTGCACTTTTTCCACTTGAGTTGATGCCTGACTGGCTTGCTTCTGTTGCAGCCTTTAATCCAGTAAGTTATACTGTAATTCTTGTACGCGAGATGATGTCTGGATATGTTGATAGTCTATCGGCAATGACTAGTATTGCTGTATTGGGAATATTTAGTATAGTTATGATTGGACTTGCAAGCTATGTTTTCACCAGAGACGTAAACAAGCCCTTCTAATTCATGTTTATTCGAGAAAAAATCCTAAAAATATGATTCTCATTCTAGAGAAAAACTATTTTTTGACAAAAATTGTAAAAAATACTCACATGGCTGATCTTGAGTCGATTTCTAGAGCATTTTTTGATGCATTTCAAGATATTCCTAGTTTTAGCTATAACCGTATCTTTGACTGGTATTTCATATATTGAAAATGCAAATGCTGCCACTCATACTTTTGAATTAGAATGGGGTGAATCTGGTTTTTCAAAACCTGGTTCTTTTTTGAGTCCTCAACATTTGGCATTTGATTCGGAAAATAACGTCTATGTAACTGATCTTGGAAATACACGTATTCAAAAATTTGATTCAAATGGAAATTTTCTTATTGAATGGGGTTCGAAAGGAAATGCTTCTGGCCAA
>Ga0208764_10001077_pt1 | contig 17788 bp, 16 predicted proteins | sample ETNtaG_18_FD_185762 | JGI IMG/M metagenome (GOLD analysis project Ga0208764, IMG submission 185762) | Marine microbial and viral communities from oxygen minimum zone, Eastern Pacific Ocean - ETNP201302SV91 (SPAdes) (version 2) | ecosystem: Environmental > Aquatic > Marine > Oceanic ... | reverse complement strand
TTATTTGAAAAAAATACTTCATTAAATAAAATAAACAACTTTATTTCAGTATCTAGTATTTCTGATTCCAACTTATTTGATCAATATTTGAATTTAAATTATAATATTATTAAAAATTATAAATTTTCTGATCACCACATATATAATGTAAAAGAAATAGACAATATCATTAATTCTCTTAATGAAAGAACTGCTTTAATCATTACAGAAAAAGATGAACCTAAATTTAAAATTTATGAAAAGAAACTTTCTAATTATTCAATATTCAAATTACCTATTCAGGTAAATTTAACTAGTAAAAAAAATGAATTTTTTAATAATATTAACTCTTACTTAAATTTACATAATAATTAATGAAGAAAATTTTATCAATATTTTTAATTATAGTTTCAATAAACTTTTCTTTATATGGTCAAGAAAAATCTAGAGAGGTTGTAAATACGGGAGAAGAGGAAGAAGTAAATAATAAGAGAACTATTTTAGATGATTCTACATTTAATGTTTACAGTGCTAAAACTACTTTATTTTTAGAAGAATCATTTTTAATAAATGAAGATTATTCATTTAGACATTTAGACACCACTCTATATAATTTTGAATTATTTGATTTTTCAGAGCAACATAATATGAAATATCAAAATCTGGGAAATTTGGGAACAGCATTATTTGATTTAGAATATAGTAGACCTAATGATATTAAAACCTTTTCAGGGTTTAGTGCTTATTTTCCATATTACGAGAATTACAATAAAATAAAGTTTTACGATACTAAATCCCCTTTTATAGATTTAAATTTAATATTCGGTGGATTAGGCCGTTCTATGGTCGATTTTTCTTTTTCGAGGAGTATAAATAAAAATTGGAATCTCGGGTTTGATGTTCATAGAATTACTTCAGATAAGCAAATTGGTGCAACTAAAAGTAAAGGAGATAGGAATATTTTATCTTCTTCATTTGATTTATATGTTTATCATAATTCGAAAAATAATAAATATAAATTTTTGACCTCGTATTTTAATCTAAATCAAAATGTATTTGAAACAGGTGGTATTTTCATTGAAAATGATGATTTGCCAGTTAATTTTTTTCAATACCAAGACTCTGATGTAAACTTAACAAATGTTGAAAATCATAATAAATATAGAAATTTTCACAGCTATCATGAATACTCTTTAAATGATAAATTTAGAATTTATTATTTATTTGATTATTTGAATAATAATAATGAATATATAGATGAAAATTTATCTCAAAATTTAAGTTTTTATGATAAAGTTTTAATTGATTCAACTCAAACACTTGACACATTTAATATTAAAACATTTGAAAATAATTTTGGAATAAAAGGAAAGGTAAAATCTATATACTATAATATTTTTCTAAAGCGATATGATTTATCTTATTCATATCTAATAACATCTATCAAAATGAAAAAAAATGAACATATTTTAGGTTCAAAAATAGAATTTAATAAAAATTCTTTTTTATTTAATATAGATGCATCTATCAAAGATAACGGTAACTACAATTTATCAGGAAAAATAAATAGTAAATACTTTGAAGCTAGTTATTTTAGTGGATTATTTGATCCAACAATAATTGAAAATTATTATTATGGTAATCATAATTTTTGGAATGAAAATTTTAATTCAAAATTTATTAATCAAATAGATTTTAAACTGAAATTATCTAATGACTTCATAAATTTTTATCCTGAAGTCAAGCTTTCATCTATTAGGAATCATATATACTTTGATGAGACAAAACTCCCCAAACAAAATCAAAATAATATTTATAAAAACAGCTTTAGTTTATCTTTTGATTTAAACTTTTTAAAATCGTTATTTCATTTAGAAAGTAAACTTACATACACCAATTTAGCTGGAAATAATGTGGGGGATATTTTAAGGTTACCAAAGTTTAAATATTTTGGTAAATTATACTATACAGACCTTTGGTTTGATAAAAAAATTCCAATTGAATTAGGAACTAACCTTTATTTCAGATCATCTTTTTTTGGAAATGCATTTAGTCCTGACATTCAACAATTTTATATTCAAAATCATTTTAAAATGAAAAGTTACTTTCTTTCAAATATATATTTCAGTATGAAAATTGAAAATTTAAGAGTGTTTCTTAAAATGCATCATTTTAATCAATTTGAAAAATTAGATGGATACTTTGTTACACCATATTACCCAGGTCAGAGAAGAGTTTTAGATTTAGGTATAAGATGGTTATTTTTTAATTAGAATTTTATAGGTTTGGATATGAAAAGAAACTTTTTAATAGCAATTTTTATTTTTACTCTTTTCTTTACTTCTTTTTCTCAAACTTATATTAAAATGAATGCTACTTATGCTTTATTTGCAATTCCTAGTATTGGAATAGAAGTTGGAATTGCACCCAAAGCTACTTTTCAACTAGATGCAACAATGTCATTTTGGAATTCAATAAATGATAGACCATGGGTATTTAATCAAATATTCCCTGAGGTTAGATATTATTTTAAAGAAAAAAACAATGGTTTTTATTCTGGAGTTCATGTTGGTTATGGCATGTTTAAATTATCAAAAAATAAATCTTATGCTAAAAACAACCAATATCAATACGGTTATATATGGTTTACAGGTGCAACCATTGGTTATCAATGGAAAGTAAAAGAAAAATGGTTATTAGATCTTTTTATTGGAGGAGGTTGGTCAAAAGCTGACTATGAAGGTTTTGATAAAAACTTAGGAAGTATAAGATATGACTTAGCGAGTGGCATTAATTACAGTTCGCAATCTTTACCTTATCGCGGAGGTCTAATGATTGGATATAAATTTTAATTTTTTATATATCTTAATCTTTTTAAATAATATTCATCTATATTATATTTAAAAGAGAAAATGACAAAATCCAGAAGAAAATTTTTAAAAAAATCAATTTTAGGGATTTCTACAATCTCTTCAATAGCTTTTACCTCTAAAAGTGAAAGTTTTTTATCATTTGAAAAAATTAAAAATCATTTTTCAAATGATAAAAAAAATAATTTCTGGTCTGAAGTTAGAGATATGTTTCCGACTGATAAAAATGATACATATTTTAATAATGGGACGTTAGGAGTTCAGTCAAATTATGTTTTAAATAAAGTTATTTCTGATATGAGAAATAATGCAATTAATGGAGCAAAAACTGATTATAAAGGAGAAGGTCCTAATTTATTATCAGGTTACGAATCTTATAATTCAATAAGAAAAAAACTTGGAAAGCTGTTAAATTGTAATTTTAAAGAATTATCTCTTATACAAAATGCCACATTTGGGATGAACTTTGTTGCTCACGGCCTTGATCTTAAGAAAGGAGATGAAGTTATAAATACAGATCAAGAGCATGGTGGTGGATTTGCTGCATGGAGACAATTGGCCAAAAGAAAAGGGGTGGTCTACAAAGAAGCAAAAATGCCTGTGCCAGCTAATGATAAAGAACAGATAATTAAATCTATTCTTAGCAAAGTCACTAATAAGACAAAAGTTATTGCTATTCCTCATATTATTTCCGTTTATGGTACTGTAATGCCGGTAAAGGAAATATGTGATTTTGCAAAATCAAAAGGAATTTTTACAGTTATAGATGGTGCTCAAGGGGTAGGTCAAATTAATGTTAATTTGAAAGAATTGAACTGTGATGCTTATTATTCAAGTCTTCATAAATGGCTTTTATCGCCCCCAGGAAATGGGATTCTTTATTTAAATGAGTCCGTATCATCAAATATATGGCCAACACTTTCTAGTTATAATTGGGATAATAAAGAAGATAAAGGGTTTAGCCTTCAACAATCTGGAACTGGAAATCCATCTTTAAGAATTGGATTAGACGCTTCTATTGACTTTTTTAATATGATAGGTAAAGATAGATGGTTTGGAAGAATAAAAGAGTTAGGTAAGTATCTAAGAGATGGTTTAAAAGAGTTAAAAAATGTAGAAATAGTATCTTCGCATAATGAAGATTTATGTGCAGGATTAACAACATATAAAGTTGAAGGAGTTACTGGTCCTGAATTGCAAAAGACACTATGGGAGAAAGAGAGACTTCAGCCTAGATCAGTTGGAAAAGAATTAATGAGGCATTCTGTTCACATTTATAATCAAAAATCAGAAATAGATAGAACATTTGAGGTAATCAAGTCTTTATCATGAGTGAAATAATAGATTTTTTTGCTGATGTTCCATTAGTTTTCAGAACATTCATTCTATTAGGAGGTATAGTATTATTTTGGGTTCTTGAGGGAATAATACCATTATACTCATTTAATTATAAGAAGGGTAGACATGCTTTTTTAAATTTATTATTTACCACAACAACTGCAATTATTGGTTTTGGTTTTGCGTTTTTATTACTAAAATCCACAGAGATAGTTAGTGATTATCAGTTTGGAGTAATTCATTTTTTTGAACTAAATTTAGTCTCTGAGGTTATAATTTCTATATTAATTCTAGATCTTGTTGGAGCATATTTAGTGCATTTTGTTGAACATAAAATTCCGTGGATGTGGAAATTTCATGTTATTCATCATAGTGACAAAAACGTTGATGTAACTACTGGTTTGAGACATCATCCTGGTGAAACGCTATTCAGGATTCTATTTACAATTATTGGTGTTTATATTTCAGGAGCTTCAATAGGAATTGTTATGTTATATCAGAGTTTGTCTGTTTTATTTGCTCATATTACTCACGCAAATATTAATATGCCTAGAAATTTAGATAGGATAATATCTTATTTATTTGTTACACCTAATATGCATAAAGTACATCATCACTATAAACTTCCATTAACAGATTCAAACTATGGTAATATATTTTCTATATGGGATAGAATTTTTGGTACGTACTATTTTGTTGATAACTCTAAATCATTGATCTATGGTATAGACACTCACATAAATGATAAAAAAATAAATTCATTTTCAGATTTATTGCTTATACCATTTAAAAAAATGAAAAAAACTAATCAATCAAAGTTCTCATAAATATGAGTTTTAAAATCCCTTCCTCAAAAAAATCACTAGATAATATTAAGAAGTTTATTATCAAAACACCATTTTATTACTCAGAGAGGTTATCAAATGAGACTAATTCAAAAATTTTCTTAAAGCTTGAAAATTTTCAAAAAACAGGATCTTTTAAAGTAAGGGGAGCATTAAATAAGATTTTAAACATTAATAATTCAAAAGATGTTATTGCTGCATCTTCTGGCAATCATGGTGCGGCAGTTTCTTATGCTTTATCAAAAAAAAACATGTCTGGCACTATTTATGTACCTGAAAATGTAAAAAATTCAAAAGTTCAAAATATCCAATCATTTGGTTCCAAGGTTATAAAATTTGGTGAAGATTGCCTTGATGCTGAAAATGAGGCAATTAGAGTTTCAAAAGAAAAGAATCTCACATTTGTTTCTCCATACAATGATCTTGATGTTATTTCTGGTCAGGGTACTATAGGTGTTGAAATATTAGAAGATAATAATGAAATTGATGTTATTTTTATTACAGTTGGTGGCGGCGGTTTAATATCAGGTGTTTCTTCATATTTAAAATCAATTAATCCTAATATTAAAGTTATTGGTTGCTCACCATCAAATTCATCAATTATGATAAATTCTATAAAAGAAGGCAAAATAGTTAATACTGAATCAAAAGATACGCTTTCAGATGGCTCTGCAGGAGGGGTGGAAGAAGGTTCAATAACTTTTGAAATGTGTAAAAATTTAATTGACGATTACTGTCTTGTTTCTGAAAATGATATTGCATTACAGATAAAAAACTCATTGAATGTTGATAAAATGCTAATAGAGGGATCTGCAGCAGTAGCTATTGCTGCAGCCATTAAAATGAAATCTCAATTGATAAATAAAAATGTCGCAATTTTAATATGTGGAGGAAATATAGGTTCAGACACTCTTAATAAAATATTATGAATTCTAAATTTTATACTAAAGAACAAATAATAAAAACTCTAGAAAATATAGATTTATTGAAATCAATAGAGAAAGGTTTTGTGGAATACTCTAGAGGAAATTCAGTTGTTCCTCCTGTAGGCGAGTTATTATTTGATCATCCACCAGGAGATGTTCATATCAAGTATGGCTATATAAAAAATCAAGATAATTATGTTGTTAAAATTGCTTCAGGATTTTCTGAGAATGATAAAGTTGGTTTATCATCAAGTCATGGAGTTATGGTAATGTTTGATAGTAAAACGGGTTATTTAAAGTGTGTTTTACATGATGAAGGTTATTTAACAAATGTAAGAACAGCTGTTGCAGGTGCTATTTGTGCTAAATATTTAGCACCAACTAATATTAATAATATTGGTATTGTAGGAACTGGAATCCAGGCTAGAATGCAGTTAGAATATTTAAAAATGGTTACTGATTGTAGAGAAGTGTTAGTTTTAGGAAGAAATAAAGAAAAAATTTCTAAATATATTGAAGATATGAAATATCATGGTTTTAATGTAAATATTGTTAATAACTCTAAAGAATTATGTGAAAATTCAAATTTGATAGTTACTACAACCAATGCTAATGAATCACTTATTTATAAAGATGATATTAAGGAAGGGACGCACATTACTGCTATGGGGTCTGATACACCAGATAAAAGGGAATTAGATTCTGAAATTTTAAATATAGCGGATGCTTTAATAGTTGATAGTATTCCACAATGCTTAGAAAGAGGTGAAACTAAAAGTGCTCTTGATAGAAATCTTATAAAAAAAGAAGATCTAATAGAAATTGGTGAGGTAATTGATTCTGGTAAAAAATTAAGAAAAAACAATAATGAAATTACGGTTGCTGACTTAACTGGTGTAGCAGTACAAGATATAATGATTACAAATGCAGTTTATGAACAATTAATTAAATAGTATGAAAAATTTATTAAAACTCATTCTTATTGTCTTTATATCATTTAATTCAGATGCTTCCCTTATTAAATCTGAAAATGATCTTAAAGATGTTATAAAAAATTTGAAATATAGAAATGTAGGACCAACAAGAGGGGGGAGAGTTACTACAGTACATGGTGTAGAATCTCAAAAAAATGTATTTTATATGGGTACAACTGGTGGTGGAGTATGGAAAACATCAGATTTTGGAAATAATTGGTATAACGTTTCAGATGGATATTTTAAGTCGCCTTCAATTGGTGCTATTAACGTATATCAGAAAGATCCTTATGTAGGAACAGGTTCAGATGGCTTAAGATCAAATATTATTGTTGGAAAAGGAATTTATAGATCAGAAGATGCAGGTAAAACATGGGATCATATAGGACTGAAAAGTGTTGGTCAAATTGGTGCAGTAGAAATACACCCAGATGATCCAAATATAATTTATGTGGCTGCAATAGGTCAACCATTTAAAAATAATGAAGAGAGAGGACTTTATAAAAGTACTGATGGTGGCAAATCATGGGATAAAATACTTTATTTATCAGATTCTATTGGAATTGTAGATGTAGAATTTGCTCCAGATGACCCAAATACTTTATATGCTGCCTCATGGAAAGCAGAGAGAAAACCATGGACTATAATTAGTGGTTCAACTAATGGAGGAGCTTATAAATCAGTTGATGCTGGTAAGACTTGGAATAAAATTGATTTGGGTTTTGATAGCAAGTATATAGGAAAAATTGATTTTTCTGTATCTAAATCAAATCCTGATAGGTTATTTGTAATGGTTGAAGCATCTGAAGACAAGGGTGGTTTATATAAATCTGAAGATAGAGGTAAATCATTTGAACATATGAACAATAGGGAAGAGCTAGTTAATAGACCTTTCTACTATTTAAATGTAGAATCAAATCCACTAAATTCTGATATACTATATTCTAGTGCTAATAGATTTATGATTTCTAAAGATGCTGGAAAAACATGGAAGTCTTATTCTACACCTCATGGTGATAATCATGATATTTGGATTAATCCAAAAGATACATCAGTATGGATTCAGTCAAACGATGGCGGTGCTAACATTACGTTTAATTCTGGAAAGACATGGACAACTCAGTTTAATCAACCTACTGCAGAGATATACCAAGTAGAAGTTGATGACCAATATCCATATTGGCTATATGGTGGTCAGCAAGATAATTATTCAACAGTATCTGTACCTAGTTTACCTCCTTATGGGCTTCAGGCTGGACCAAATGCATATATTATAAATACAGGAGGGTGCGAGACAGGACCTGCAGTTCCAAAACCTGGAAATCCAAATATCGTCTACTCAAACTGTAAAGGAAGATTTGGTGTTTACAATAAAATAACTGGGCAAGAAAAACAATATTATGTAGGTGCATCTAACATGTATGGTCACAACCCAAAAGATCTAAAATATAGATTTCAAAGAGTATCACCAATACATGTATCACCACATGATCCAGATGTTGTTTATCATGCATCACAGTTTCTTCATGTTACAAATGATGACGGAGTCACTTGGGAGACTATATCTCCTGATCTTACAGCATTTGAATCAGACAAACAAGTTATTTCTGGATCACCCATTACTAGAGATATAACGGGTGAGGAGTTTTATAGTACCATTTACTCAGTTAGAGAATCACCATTAAAAAAAGGGTTGATTTGGGTTGGTGCCAACGATGGACCTGTACATGTAACAACTGATGCAGGAAAAAATTGGAAAAATGTTACTCCTAATAAAAATATAAAAGGAGGTAGAGTTGATTCTGTTGAACCTTCATCACATAACCCATCTAAGTCATTTGTTACTATTCTTAGGTATCAATTAGGTGACTGGAGACCATATATATACAGAACCTATGATAATGGGAATTCTTGGGATCTTATAACAGAAGGAATTCCAGCTGATTATCCTGTAAGAGTTCTTAGAGAAGACCCAAAGAGGGAAGGACTACTTTTTGCAGGCACAGAATTTGGAATGTTTATTTCATTTGATGATGGAAATAGCTGGCAGTCATTCCAACAAAACTTACCATTAACTCCTATTACCGACATTAAAATTCATAGAAATGACGTTGTTTTATCTACAATGGGAAGATCATTTTGGATAATGGATAATATTGATTACTTAAGGAATTTCAGTTTTAATGATAATGAGATTTTATATCCTGTTGCAAATACTATAAGATATAGAAATCGTCCATCATATACTAATCATGTTAGTTATCCTAGAACTTCTGTTGATATTGATTATAAAATAACAAAAGAGTCAGAAGGGGAAATTTTAATTATGATTATGGACAATGAAAATAATTTAATTAATTCATATAAGTCTATAATTAAAAACAAAAATATTGATGATTATGAGATGTCAACAAATGAATTTACCTTCATTTCAAATAGTAATATATCTAATATGATAGGTGTGAACAGGTTTAAGTGGGACATGAGACATAGGGGCTCATGGAATAAAAATTCAAGATTTTCATATAGAAATGGTCCAATGGCTAAACCTGGTCAATATAAAGTCATATTAACTATAGATGGTGAGTTATTTACTGAAAATTTTGAAATTATTTCTGATCCAAGAATTAAAGATGTAACAGTTGAAGTTTATGAGGAACAGGAAAAGATTTTACTTGAAATAAGAGATTTTATGACTGATGTTAGACTTTTTGAGTATAAGGTTTCTAAAATGTTAGAGAAGAAACCAAAAAATAAAAAGTATCTATCTATTGCTAAAGAACTCAATACAAAGGAAGGTACTTACATGCAACCAATGTTGATTGATCAAATAAGATATCTTCAGTCGATGTTAAGTAGAGCTGATCAAAAACCTGGAAAGGATGCGTTAAATAGATTAAAAGAGTTAAAATCAGAATTTAATATATTGAAGAATAGGTTAGGCTGATAAGTCAATACCTAGTTTAGATTTAAACTTTTTTCGTACATACTCAAGAATTCTATTTGATTCGTTTAGAGTTATCATTTTAAACCTAATGCCTTTGTTTGGCTTAATCTGAGTAATTTTTGATATGTCAACTGTACAAATATTTCCAAGAATAGGGTAACCTCCAGTAGATTGAGAATCACTCATTAATATTATTGGGTTACCATCTCTAGGAATTTGAATAGTTCCTTTGGTTACAACCGTGCTTTCAATTTCATCAGGATTATTAAGTTTAATTGAATTATTTGTTAATCTCAAACCCATTCTATCACTATTTGGTAAAATATTAAAGTCATTATCAAGTAATGTTATTTCATTTTGAACTTTATTAAAATGTATTCCTTTTATTACTCTTATAATAATATTTTGATCATATCTTTTTATAAAAGATGATGGTATTTTTTTGATTTTAGGTTTTTTGATATTTTTGAAAGAAATAGTATCATTTTTATTCAGTTTTTTACCAGAAATTCCTCCTATCCTAATTTTTTCGTAAATAGAAAAACTTTTAAATACTTTTTTTAATTTCATTTCCCCAGAGAATCCAAGGTAAGCTCTGTTACCATCTATACATTTTTTTATATCTAATATATCTCCACTTTTTACTTTAATTGAAACTCCTATTTCTATTTTTTTATTATTTAATTGAGCATCGCAATTTGAACCAAATATTGCAATATTGGCTTCAAAATTTATTCTAATTTTAGGTCCGAAGTGAGTTATTTCAATAGTCTCTGAGTAAATATCTTTATTTAATAACCAGTTTGTTAATATATGAGAATATTCATCCATTGGACCACTTTTTGGTATACCATATTTTCTAAACCCAACTCTTCTTAAATCTTGAATAGATGAATAAATTCCTGCTCTTAAAATTTCAATTGTATTTTTCAATATCAATAACTATTAAATTCTTCTCTTGTTATTTCCTTAAAGATTATTTTATCACCCTGTTTTATTTTGATTGGTGGGTCCTTTAATTTATCAAATAGTCTAAGTGGTGTCCTCCCTATTATATTCCATCCACCTGGACTTTCTATGTTATAGATACCAGTCTGATTACCAGCTATTCCTATAGAACCCTCAGGTATATGGGTCCTTGGATTCTTTTTTCTTGGAAGATATAAGGACTTATCTAAATTTCCTAGATAAAGAAATCCAGGTAAAAACCCTACCAAATCAACCTCATAAGTCAAATTATTATGTTTTTTTTTAACCCGATATATATCTAATTTACATTTAGTAGAAATTTCATTTAAATCAATTGCAAAGTCTTCATCGTAACAAATAGGTATTTTCCAAGTTTTTAAACTTCTTTTATTAGTAAAATTTTTATCCAAAATAAGACTTTTAATATTTTTTATAAATTCACTAGATGTGATTTTATAAGGATTAAATATTATACCAACAGAATTTTTTAGACTAATCACATCTTCTATTTCGTTTAAATTTAGCTTTACTAAATAATTTGTCAATGTTGAACTTTTCAGATTATTTAAATCTTTAATAATAATAATAGAGTCTCCCGAGGGAACTATTTTTATCATTTTACAATTTTAGATTTAAAAGTATTGTATATGGTTTTTGCAAATAGGTGAGCGTTTGGTTGATCCCCATGAATACAAATTGTTTCTACATCAATGTCAATTAATTTTTTATTTATAGTTTTTACTTTCCCTTTATCTATCATTCTTGATAAATGATCAATAGACTTTTTGATATCTGTAATCATTGAATTTTCATTATTTCTTTTAACTAGGGTTAAGTTATCATTATAATTTCTATCCGAAAAAACTTCCGAAATATACTCTATTTTATGTTTTTTAGATATTTCTTTCCATTTCATTTTTGAAGGTCCGTATAGCTTTAAATTAGGATCTATTTTCTTTATTGTTAAAACAATTGTTTCCGCTATATCATCATTGATACTTGCCATATTATAAAGTGAACCATGAGGTTTTACATGATGAAGTTTTTTTCCATAAGATTCAGTAATTCCTTTTAATGCAGAAACTTGGTAAAGTATAATTGATTCTAATTCATTTAACTCTAGATTAATTTTTCTTCTTCCAAATCCTTCTATATCAAAATAGGAGGGGTGAGCACCTATTTTTACATTATTTTCAATTGCTAGTTCTATAGTTTTTTTTATTGTTTTTGGATCTCCACCATGAAAACCACAAGCAATATTACTTGATGTGATAAATGGTATTATTTTAGAGTCGTTTCCTATTTTTTTATCATAATAGGATTCTCCCATATCACAGTTTATATCTATTTTTTTTTTCATAATAATATCAAACTCCTATAACTTATTAACAATGATATAATAATAATAATAATACCCAATAAATTGTATCTATCAGAATTAGTAAAATCACCCATTATTTTTTTCTTATTTATTGCCCAAAGTAAAAATCCAGCAATTAATGGTAAGAATAATCCATTTATGAATTGAGCAAATTTTATAATTACAATAGGTTTATAACTTAAGGAAGAGAATAATACACCTATTGTAATAACTATATATGAAACTCTTTTAAAAGATTTATCTTCCCATATTGGTTTATATTTAAAAATTCCAGATAAAGCATAAGAAGTTGCAATTGGCGCTGTAATTGATGATGTTATGCCAGCACAAAACAACCCTATTGATATAAAATATTTTGAGAAATTGCCAAGGATAGGAGATAGCTGACTTCCTAAATCGACCGCATTTTTTATTTCAGTCGGATTAAATAAAGTATGTACCGATGCAGATGTAATGATTATTGATAAAGAAATTATCCCACCAAAAACTATTGAAATAATAGTATCAAATATTGAATTTTTATAATCATCTCTATTTTTCCATTTATTTTTTGAAACATAAGAATGAAGAAATAAATTATAAGGAACAACAGTTGTTCCAATTAATCCAATAACATAAATAAAATTATTATCATCAACTGAAGGGACTAATCCATTTAATAAGTCAGAAATTTTTGGTTTTGAAATAATAGCAAGAAAAATAAATGAAAGGCTCATTATTGAAACAAGGATAACTAAAAACTTTTCAAATACTTTATATGAGCCATTTCCAACAATTAATATAAGTATGAACCCTATAAAAATTGGGTTTAAGTTAATTTCATGATTAAATATATTAAGACTTGAACTTCCAATAAATGTTTCAAGTCCCATAGAAGTACCACTGATATTTCCAGACTCGTATGCAGTATTCCCAATAAATAGAGAAAAGAATATTAATGATACTGCTATTTTTCTAATAAAATTATTATCAATATCAGTTATGATTTCACTAAGACCTTTTCTAGATATAATTCCTAGTCTTGAACTAATTTCTTGGAGATAACACGTAGCAATAATTGAAAATACAACACACCAAATTAGAGAGTAACCAAATTCAATTCCTGATAAAATACATAAAGTGACTGTTCCTGGACCAATAAATGCTGATGTTACAATTATTCCAGGTCCTATGTTTTTAAAAGCTTTTAACACATTTATTATTTTGTTAACATCTCGGAGGCATCAAAATCTAGGTACCAGGATAAGTTAGTAGATTTTGGATCAATGAAGCTTCCTGGGTATGATTTGTAATTTCCTTTTTTGTTAATTATATCATCAATTATATACTTTTTTCCAGATCCTGTAATATGAAATATTACTTCTTTAGCGTTATTAATAATTTTTTCTGATAAACTAATTCTTTTTTGTCCGGATAAAGGATGAGATGCAACTAAGCAGTCTTCTTTATCCCTGAAACTTAGAAATTCATGAGGAAATAGAGATGCAGTGTGACCATCATCTCCTAAACCAAGAATAATTAAATCAAACGTTGCAATATTATTTTTAACTGTTAAGGTTTTTCTTAATATATTATTATAGTTAATTACTTCTTCGAAAGGATCATTTTCACCTTTTATTCTATATATATTTTCAGATTTAAAAATTTTATTTATAAAAAGATTTTCTTTAGCCATTTTATAATTGCTATCATCAGAATTTGGTTCTACACATCTCTCGTCAACCCAATAGAATTTTGTATTTAAATCTATAGAGGATGATAATTTGTTAGAAAGAGATTTAAATAATAATAGGGGAGTACTACCTCCAGAAAGAGCAATAGAACTATCTAAATGATGGTCTATTATATAATCCGATAGCTTATCTGATAATTCTTCTTTTGTTTTAAATATCTTAATACTCATGATTATAATTCACAAATTTCACCATCATTAACAAGGTTTTTACAGGGGTATCTCCAGGTATTTTTATTTCTGAATAAATCGTTACATTTTTTTGGTCCCCATGTACCTGATTTATAACCATAAAGTTTAATTTTATTATTATTTATTTCATTGACTATAGGATCAACAATTTCCCAGGCTTTTTCCACAAAATCACTTCTTGAAAATAACATTGAATTTCCTTTAAATACATCTAAAATTAAAGTCTCATATGCATCATCAATTACATCTTCACCTAGGTTTTTATAATGAAATTCAAGGTTTTTATTAATTATGAGTGATTTTTCATCTGGACTTTTAAGATTGAATTTAATTAACAAACCTTCATCAGGTTGAAGTCTAAAGATTAAGGTATTGTTTTCATTATTTTTACTGAAAACATTTTCATTATTTTTAAAATTTACTACAATTTCTGTGACTTTTGTTGGTAATCTTTTACCCGTTCTAACAAAGAATGGAATGTCTTTCCATCTTATATTATCAATGAACAGTTTACATGCAAAAAATGTCTCAGTTTTAGAACCTTTATCTACACCTTTATTATCTGTATAATTAATAAACTTTTTTGTTTTTGTTTTTGATTCCGTGTATTGACCTCTGATTATATCATCTTGAAAATCAATTTTTCTTATTTTATTCAAAACATTAATTTTTTCATTTCTTATGCTTTCAGAAGAGTTGTCTTTTGGTTCATCCATTGTAACAAGACAAAGTAATTCAAGAAGATGATTTTGAAACATGTCTTTTATTGCGCCAGTACTATCATAATATTCACCACGGCCTTCTATTCCAATACTCTCAGCAGCTGTAATCTCTACATAACTTATGTGATCTTTGTTCCAAAGAGCACTGAAAATGAAATTTGTAAATCTTGAAACTAAAATATTTTGTACTGTTTCTTTACCAAGATAGTGATCAATTCTAAAAATTTGTTTCTCTTTAAAACCATTTGTTAAAATTTTATTTAATTTTTTTGATGATTTTAAGTCTTTTCCAAATGGTTTTTCAATGATTATCCTTCTATAACCTGAATTTTCTATATTTAATTTATTATTGATTAATGAGTTAACTATTACTTCGTAAGCACTAGGAGGTGTAGAAAGATAATAAATAACATTAACAGTTGTATATTTATTTTTTAATTGATCAATATTGTAACTCAATAAATTATAATCACTTTCTACATAAGGGTCTAATTTAAAGTAATTAGTATTATCTAATAAATCATTTGAAAGTTTATCAAATATATTATTAGTTCTTTCTTTTCTGCCACAACCTAAAACATGAAAATTTTCAGGGAGTTTATTAGATTTTTTAATTTCATTTAATGCTGGAAAAATTTTTCTATTTGCTAAGTCTCCTGTTGCTCCAAATATTACCAAAATGTTTCCAGTGGGTTTTTTCATAATAATAATTATTAATATAAGCTATTAAAAAAGAAAATAAAAAGTAATTTAAATATTCAGAAAAATATATCACATATTTGCAAAAAAAATATCTCAATTGAAAAATAAAAATTTTGATTTCGGTTTAGTTGGTTTGGGAGTGATGGGAAGGAATTTTATTCTTAATGTAGCTGAAAATGGATATTCTTGTATTGGTTTGTCTTCAAGTATTGAATCAATTAAAATTTTAAGAAAAGAAGGTAAAGATTTTATTGTAGATGGTACAACATCGGAAAAGGAGTTCATAAATTCATTAACTAGACCAAGAAAAATAATGCTTTTAGTTCCTGCTGGCAAACCCGTAGATTCCACAATTAATAGATTTTTACCTTATTTAGATAAAGATGATATTATTATTGATGGAGGAAATTCACATTATGATGATACTGAAAGAAGATATGAATTTTTAAAGGAAAAAAATATAAATTTTATAGGAGCTGGTGTTTCTGGTGGTTCAAAAGGCGCTAGATTTGGTCCGAGTATCATGCCTGGCGGTGATAAAGATTCTTATGAAATTATTAAACCTATATTTGAAAGTGTTTCTGCGAAAATTAATGGACAACCTTGTGTTACATATCTTGGAAATACATCTTCAGGTCATTATGTAAAAATGATTCATAATGGTATTGAATATGGGATTATGCAACTTATATCAGAGTCTTATCATATATTAAAAAATGGATTAAAAAATAAAAATTTTGATATTTATAATACCTTTAAAAAATGGAATGATGGTACGTTGAATTCATATCTTATAGAAATTACTAGAGATATTTTTAAAGTTAAAGATGAAAAATCGGATAATTATTTAATTGATTTAATTTTAGATAAAGCCAAACAAAAAGGAACAGGAAAATGGACTTCTCAAAGTGCTATGGATTTTGGTGTAAGTATTCCAACTATTGATTCTTCCGTATCTATGAGGATAATCTCATCATTTAAAGAAACGAGGGGTAAGGCTGAGAAACTATATAGTGCAAATAAAATGATTTCTTCAAATTCATCCTTGAAAACTGATGATATTGAAAAAGCTCTAATTTTTAGTTTTATTATAACTTTTGCTCAAGGTTTATCACAACTTAAATTAGTCTCAGAAGAAAAATCATATAATCTTAATTATGAAAAAATTTGTAAAATATGGAGAGGAGGATGTATAATTAGAGCAAAATTGCTTGAAGATTTTATGCAAGCTTATAAAAACAACCCCTCCTTGGAAAGTCTTATTTTTGATGAAAATATTTCTGAAATAATAAAAAAAACAGTTTTATCAATTAGAAAGGTTTCAATTTATTGTATTGAAAATAATATACCGTCCCATGCAATTCTTTCATCTTTAAGTTATTTTGATTCACTAAAATCTTCAATTTTACCAATGAATCTTATTCAGGCTCAAAGAGATTATTTCGGGGAGCATACTTATGAAAGAATTGATAAAGAGGGGGTTTTTCATACAGACTGGGAAAAGAATTAGTTCCTTTTAAATTTGATTATGAAATACTACTTGTATCATCATATTTTTTTCTCTATCAAAATCAGCTATTAATCTCATTCTAATTTCTTTTGTTTTCGAATTTTTTATGACTTTATATTCAGTAGTTACTCTAATTTTCGACTTGGATTCTTCTTTATATTTCGTGTCAAGAATTTTAATTGAATCACCATCTTTTAATAATGATTTTATATAGTTTTTGGATAGAAAATGTGAAAAATCAATTTCTGAAAATTCTTTTACTTTATTATAATCTATTTCATTTTTTGGTGAATTTAGTTTTATGTTTTTATTATTATTTTTTTTGTTCAAAACAATATTTTTATTTTCTTTATTTGAATATTCACTCTCATTTTTAAGTTGAGAGCAGCTTTGAATAAAAAGTAAAATCATTATTAATTTTTTCATTTAATTTTTAATTTTTCAATTAACCAATAAAATAAGAATGTTAAAAGAATTGCTCCGATTCCCATTGATATTTTTAACCAAAAAATATAATTAGAAAATGATTCTTCACTTGTGAACTCTTCCATTATTTATAATTTTTTTAATTGTAAGTATAAAAAAATAGCTATAAGACCAAAACCAAGAATATGTAATGCATTTAAGTCCATATTTATTTGATTATTGATTTAAAAAGTAAATATAATTTTTCATATTTGTTATTTTTAATAAAGCATATG
>Ga0208764_10001076_pt1 | contig 17789 bp, 16 predicted proteins | sample ETNtaG_18_FD_185762 | JGI IMG/M metagenome (GOLD analysis project Ga0208764, IMG submission 185762) | Marine microbial and viral communities from oxygen minimum zone, Eastern Pacific Ocean - ETNP201302SV91 (SPAdes) (version 2) | ecosystem: Environmental > Aquatic > Marine > Oceanic ... | reverse complement strand
GATTTGGGTAGTTTTAATGTTTCTTTCTCTGATGCTTTTATTATTAATGGGTTATCCCGTCGCATTTACATCGGGTGCTATTGCGTTAGTGTTTGGTGTTATATTTCTTGGGGTTGACTTTTTTACACTACTACCTCTCCGTATTTGGGGGATCCTAACAAATTTCACATTGCTTGCTGTTCCTCTGTTCATTTTTATGGGGGTCATTCTCGACCGCTCAGGAATAGCCGAAGATCTATTAGAAACCATGGGAAAACTATTTGGAAAATTAAATGGAGGGCTAGCTCTTTCTGTTGTTATCGTAGGTGCATTGTTAGCAGCGACGACAGGAGTGGTTGGAGCAACTGTTGTTACAATGGGGATTATCGCTTTGCCAACGATGCTTAAACATGATTATTCAGCATCTTTAGCATCAGGCACAATCGCAGCATCCGGAACATTAGGACAAATCGTTCCTCCTAGTATTATATTAATACTTTTAGGTGATGTGATGGGAGTACCTGTTGGTCGATTATTTGTTGGTTCAATCATTCCAGGATTACTTCTTGTAATGTTTTTTATGTTATACATACTAATCTATGCTTGGTATAAACCAAGTGTCGCACCAGCCTTTAATTTAAAACAAAATAATTTTAATTATATTGATCTTCTCAATACTATTTTACCTCCGCTATTACTTATACTTTCTGTACTTGGTTCTATATTTCTTGGTATAGCAACACCTACAGAGTCTGCTGCTGTTGGTGCTATTGGTGCTCTTATACTTGCTACTTGTCATAAAAGATTAACTTTCACAAATCTCCAAGAATCAATGCAGCAAACAACGAAGCTTACCAGCATGGTATTTATGATTCTAATCGGTGCTACAGCATTTGGGCTTGTGTTTAGAGGTATGGGTGGGGACAAACTAGTACTCGATATAATGTCCAGTTTACCTGCTGGCGTTTGGGGGTTTTTGTTTGTCAGTATGTTACTTATTTTTATTCTTGGGTTTTTTCTCGATTTTTTACAAATCTGTTTTATTGTCATACCAATACTTACTCCGATTGCTACTGAATTCGGAATTGATTTACTATGGTTTGCTGTATTAATTGCAATTAATCTACAAACGTCTTTCTTAACCCCTCCATTTGGATTTTCATTATTTTATTTAAAAGCTGTTGCTCCGCCTAAAGTGCGTATACAAAATATTTATTCTGGGATTATTCCATTTGTGCTGCTGCAATTAGTAACAATAATGTTACTAATATTTATACCTGATCTAATTACGTGGCTACCGAATCTTATGGATAGAATCCAGGGGCTTTAGAATTTAGTTTGGGCAAAAAAATGATTGGTAAACTATTTTTTAGAATCTCTTAGAACTTTTATTACTGATTTGGTATCTGGTCTAATCCCATGCCAGAACTTAAATGATTCAGCTGCCTGCTCAACTAACATGCCTAAACCGTCAACAGCTTCTGAAGCTCCGTTTTCAATAGCCCATTTTGTAAATATCGTTCCTCCATCGGAATACATTAAATCATAACAAAAAGTGTTTTCTTTGATATTTTTCTTAGAAATGGGGGGAAGTTTCTCCGATAAACTTAGTGATGTTCCATTAATAATTACATCAAAAACATTATCAGGTAAATTTTCGTAAGAGAATGATTTTATATCAATTTTATTTTTGAATTTTTTTTCTAGTTCTTCGGCACGAGATAATGTGCGATTTACAATTACAATATTCTTAATTTCTTCTGGCACTAATCTTGCGATTATTGACTTAACTGTACCTCCTGCTCCTAATATTAGAATACTTTTATTTCGTAAATTAATGTCATAATTTTTCCTCAAATCATTAAGAAATCCCTCTCCGTCAGTGGTATCACCAATAATCTCATAATTATCTTGGTCTTTTGGTTGGTAGGTTGCATATTCGAATTTTATAGTATTTACCGAGCCAGATTCAGAGGCTCGGCTTGTCACCTCTGTACATAACTTATAGGCATTTTCTTTAAACGGAACTGTAATATTTAAACCTTTTCCCCTTTCCCAAGCAAAATCAATCAATGTACTTGTAAACTCACCATTAGGAACTTCTATGGCCTTGTATTCTAAAGTTATTCCCGTTTCTTTAGCGAACAACATATGAATTTGGGGAGATTTGCTGTGTTTAACGGGATTACCTAACACAGCATAATTTGCTACTGAAGGGTTATTAATAAGTTCGCTGACCACAACGAATTTTAATCAATGAATACCTGATTTGAAAGAAAGATACTGATACTAATCGCCTGTACGCTCGACTAAACCACCTTTAAGACAATATACATTCATACCCCGTTCGCTCAATAAAAAAGCGGCGGCGGAACTACGTCTGCCACTATCGCAGTAAACTATATATTTCTTTTTTGTGTCAAGTGAGCTCGCTTTTATTCGTAAAGTAATTAGTGGTATATTAATACTCCCTGGCATTCCTGAATCTTTATGTTCTGATTCCATTCTAACATCAATCCAAACTGCTGATTCATTTTTAACTAACGCATCAGCTTCTTCGCCTGTTAGCCAACTTAGCATTGGTTCTTTTAATAGCTCATTAAAATCATCTTTTGATAAACGCATTAACGCGCCATTTGTTTCCATAATAACGTTAGCATTACGTTTTGCATTAGAAAGGAGAGCTTCTTCTCCAAATGCATCGCCCACTCCAATTGTAGCTAAGGTTAATGGTTTTCCAGTTTTTGAACTACGAGTTACTTTACATTTCCCCTGCTTAATAATGTAATAGTAATCTCCTTCATCATCTTGCTTAATAATCTCTGTTCCAGCTTTTGCTGGCATCTCTTGCATACGCATAAACATTGTTTGAATATTTGCAGGAGGTATTTGTAAAAAAGCTTTTGATTGAAGGATGCTGGTCATCCAATCCCCTTCTTCGTCATTTGTTTTAACTTCAACATCTGCTGAAATTTCGGCAACCTCAATACCAGATAATTGATCCCAGGTTAATAAAATATCAAGTAAGTCACTATCAATTCTAATAATCTTGCAGTCTGTTTTTGCTATGGTTGATTGTTTTCTTGGTTGGCGATTTGCAATAGCATGTTTTGCTTTATCAGATCCCCCCTCTACAATATACCCAGCTGGTGTTGTGATATCTTCATCTTTGGCCGAGCCTGGAGCTATCTCAACTTTTCCTTCAATTACATAAATAGCTTTCTTATCGTTATCACCTTCTTTAAAAATTGTTTTTCCAGCAGACACAGTTTCCAAAAAAGTTTTGCTAGATAATTCTTCAAAATTTTCTGCTTTTAATGCATTTGCAGGTATAAATTGCTTTAAGATTTTTTTATCAACTGGCTCAGCCATCTAACAGTCATCCTTCATATTATAATTTAATGTACGCGCTAGTAAGTTCGCTAAAATTTAGCTTCTATAATTTATTTTTTATATTGCTTCGCTATCAGTTTCGCCTGTTCTGATTCGAATAACTTGCTCAAGATTATAGACAAATATTTTACCGTCGCCGATCTTATTTGTATTAGCGGACTTTGAAATGGATTCAATTACAGCGGCAAGCATATCGTCATTAATAGCGACTTCAATTTTTATCTTTGGTAAAAAATCAACAACATACTCAGCTCCCCTATATAACTCTGTATGACCCTTTTGCCGACCAAAACCTTTTATCTCGGTTACCGTCATACCTTGAACGCCTATTTCTGATAACCCCTCACGCACATCATCTAATTTAAAGGGTTTAATTACGGCGCTGACAAGCTTCATTAAAATACTCCAAAAATGTTTCCTAGCGTATCCGCTGACATATTAACGCAGTACCTAGATCAAAAATAGTCAAATTTAATAAAATCCTTTCTCCCTTCCTTTTTTTAATCTTGCTTCAATATGGTTTATTCAAAATAAAGTGGTGAATCAGTAAATTTTAGATAAAAAAACGGGCCCTCAGGGCCCGTTATTTATTTTAGAGTATGGAGGGGTGTGAGAAAATTTTATTAAATATGATAGCCCCGTTCGTTGTGTAAAACGATGTCAAGACCTTCAGTTTCCTCATCTTCTTTTACTCTGAGTCCAACCATTATATCTACCAATTTTAGAATAAAGAAAGTTACTACGGCGCACCATGCAACTGTTGCTAGGACGCCAATTAGTTGTACTCCAAATTGAGAGGAAATTGAGTAGCCCGCTTCTGCTAAACCACCGTAAGATTTTGAATAAAATACGGCTGTTAATAAGCAACCTAAAACACCGCCCACACCATGGACTGGAAATACATCAAGTGAATCATCAATCTTTAGCACACGTTTGATATATTGTGTTGCGAAATAACAAACTACCCCAGCTGAAAGACCAATAATCAGACCGCCTAATGGTCCAACAAAACCTGATGCCGGTGTGATAGTTCCTAATCCAGCAACCATACCGGTTACAATTCCAAGTACAGTTGGTTTGCCGGATCTATACCACTCACAAGCCATCCATGCTAACGACCCTGCAGCAGCAGAGATATGTGTTACTGCCATTGCCATACCAGCACCACCGCCCGAAGTTAATGCGCTACCTGCATTAAATCCAAACCAACCAACCCACAACATAGATGCACCAGCAACGGTTATTGCCATATTGTGAGGAGCCATAGGTGTATCAGGAAAACCGCGGCGATTGCCAAGTACAATAGCTGCAACAATTGCGGCAACACCAGCATTTATATGTACAACTGCGCCGCCTGCAAAATCTAAAAAGCCCTTGTCAGAAAGCCAACCACCACCCCAAACCCAATGGCAAACGGGCGCATAAACAAGCGCTACCCATAATACGGTAAACCAGAGTACTGATGTGAACTTCATTCTTTCAGCAAAACCGCCTACTACTAAAGCAGGAGTAATAATGGCAAATGTCATCTGAAACATAAAGAAAAGGATCTCTGGTATAGTACCGCTCATACTATCGATGCCAATATCAGAAATCATAATATTGCCAAGACCGACAATTTGGTTGATTGAACCGCCATCACCAAACGCTAAACCGTAACCAAACACCATCCATACAATGGACACCAAGCAGGCAATCGAGAAACATTGCATCAATACCGATAGCACATTTTTTGCCCGAACAAGTCCCGAGTAAAATAAGGCAAGTCCCGGTAATGTCATAAATAAAACTAATGCAGTTGAAGTTAATATCCATGCGGTGTCGCCCGAATTTAATTCATCAGCTAATGCAAACGACGGCACAAACATAGTGAAAAAACCAAGTGTTGCGCCTGCTAAGCCTATTTTTTTAAGTAAAACACTAAATAAACATTTCATTGCTTTCATCTCCTTAAGAATTTGGTTTAGAGCGCTTCTTCACCCGTTTCACCAGTACGTATACGTATAACTTCTTCAAGCCCAAGAACAAAAATCTTTCCGTCACCAATTTTACCAGTACCAGCGGCCTTAATAATTGAAGCTACTACCTCCTCAACTTTGTTATCAGCTACCGCTACTTCAAGTTTCACTTTTGGTAAAAAATCGACCACATATTCTGCGCCACGATATAGTTCTGAATGTCCTTTTTGACGACCGAACCCTTTTGTTTCGGTTACCGTCATACCTGTCACACCGATGTCTGACAGAGCTTCTCTTGCGTCATCCAACTTAAATGGTTTGATAATTGCTGTTACCAATTTCATATAAAATCTCCAAAAAAATAAAAAAAACTCTCATTAGGAGAGCTCCATTAAAAAAACTAATTAGAAACTAGATGAGAGTGAAAAAACTAAAGCATCGGGTTCATCGTTTCCTCTAACCCAAAACTCTTTAGTATCATCAACATCAAAATAGTAACTAAGATCTAGTGTAAATATGCCGATATCCTTGCTTATGCCCACTGAGGCATGCGAGTAACTCGTACCAGCACGTGCTTCATCATCGTTATCCTGATAGCCAAATTGAAATGCAAGACCAACATCGCCAGGAAGTGATACACCAAAATCAACAGTGTAATAAGTAGCGTCACCAACCTCACCAAAATAATCCGGTGTGTAGGCAATACCAAAACCAATGTTTGGCGCCAAGTCTCCGCCAAAGGTATAGCCCACCCCTGCGTAAATATCATAAAAATCGAAATCTCCACCTGCATCATCGGCTGCTTTTACGCCAGGATACCAATAGTAAAGCGCGCCAATATCCCAACTAATTCCATTTTCTAGTTCTCCGCCAATTCCACCATAAAAGTCAATTTCTATATTGGCAGAATTTCCAAAATCAACATTTGATGCCCAGGTACCAAGATAAAAACCGGATTCATGGGCCATATCGAAACCACCCTGAACAGCTGCTCCATCCGCGGTTTGACTACCGCCTCTGTATATGTAATCGGTGAAATAACCAACATTCGCACTAAATTCGACTGGCGAGTGTTCGTCTGCAAAAACCGACGATGTCAGTAAAATACCTGTACATGCTAATAATTTTATATTTAATTCCTTCATTGCCGTCCTCTCTATTTAAGTAACTAATACTTAATGAAATGTGTCGTGTTTTTACTTCACATTAAAATTGTTCAAACTTCTTTACTTGTTACCCAAATCTAATGCATCTTTCATACCAACTTTTTTTTATTCATTAAAATCAATTTGTTACCTATTTTTTTTACAAAAGTCGAAAAAAATTGATTATTTTTGTAGAATTTAAGTAACAATAAAACACGGTTTTTGCACAAATCTTGTGCAAAAAAAAATTGGACGCCCAAAAATGTTGCCCAAAAGATTTGAAATGACATATACACAATCAAAACATATGATTGAAAAATGGATGTTGATACGTTGAAAGAAAAAATTGAAGCGGCAATCGCAGACATCACAAAGATATTGCCGGATGATATAAATATTCTTAAAGAAGATTTAGAAAAGAATATGCGTGCGACGCTTAACGCGACTTTTTCAAAGATGGAACTTGTAACACGTGAGGAATTTGATATTCAAGCATCGCTGTTAAGTAGAACTCGAGCAAAACTCGAAGAATTACAAAAAAAATTATCGGAACTCGAAAAAGAAATCGAAAGAAATAATTCCTAAAAATTAATCCAATTTCTTTGACTAAAATGCAGGCTGGTGTATGGCAGAAAAACAATACGATATTAGTATCGCTACCAAAATAAACTACGTTTCCGAACAATCTCTACCTGAAGAAGGGCGATATGTTTTTGCATATACTATAACGATTACCAATACTGGGCAGGCTCCGGCAACTTTATTACGCCGTCATTGGTTAATAACAGATGCGAATTGTAAAGTTCAAGAAGTAAGAGGGGAAGGTGTAGTTGGAGAACAACCACATATCATGCCGGGAGAATCTTATGAATATACCAGCGCCACAATATTGGAAACACCTGTAGGATGCATGCAAGGATCTTATGAAATGATTGCCGATGATGGTATGGAATTTGATGCGCCAATCCCTGTATTTAATCTCGCTGTACCCAATACACTTCATTAGTAATGAGCGCCTATGCAATAGGTGATATTCAGGGTTGTTATTACGAACTTCAAAAATTATTGAATGAAATAAATTTTGATGAAAAAAATGATCAGCTTTGGTTTGTTGGCGATCTAATTAATAGGGGCCCTAAATCACTTCAAACAATTCGCTTTGTAAAATCACTTGGCGATAAAGCAAAAGTTGTTCTCGGTAATCATGACCTACACCTGCTCGCTGTCTCAAAAAATATTCGTCCTTTATCGAAAAAAGATACGATGAAAGAAATTTTGACCGCAGACGATATAGATGAGTTAATAAACTGGATAAAATCTCGTCCTTTATTAATCACTGATAATAATTTAGGCTTTACAATGGTTCATGCTGGATTGGCGCCGCAATGGACTTTGGAAAATGCAAAAAATTTAGCGCGAGAATGTGAATTAATTCTACAAAGTGAAAAAATTAATGATTTTTTAACTCTTATGTATGGTGACAAACCAAATATTTGGTCAGAATCATTAGAGGGCTGTGATAAACAGCGTTTTATTATTAACTGTTTAACTCGCATTCGCTTTTGCAATAGTGATGGTAAACTCAACCTTGACACCAAGGTTGCGCCCGGGATGCAAAAAAAATCATTAATACCTTGGTATGCATTACCAAATAGAAAAACGCTAGATGAAAAAATTATTTTTGGGCATTGGTCAACTATTCACCTTGGTAATGAAAAAAATTTCAAAAAATACAATGTATACCCAATTGATACGGGTTGTCTGTGGGGTGGGCAATTAACGGCGATGAGACTGGAAGATGAAAAAATATTTAGCGTTCCATCTGAACAGCCTAAATTTTAAATACATTGAACTATTTTCTTTCTAAAACCGTAAAGTTATAGTCATATTCGTTATTCTCATCCGCCTTAAAACTATCTCTTGAAATCTCTAACCATTGGCTATGATCGTATTCAGGAAAAAATATATCGCCGTCAACGCTAGTATCTACAATCTCGGTAATATAAAGTTTTTCTGCTTTATTTAAGGTTTGCTCATACAAGGTGGCGCCACCCATCACCATCACCTCAGAAGCATTTTCACAATACAACAAAGCTTCATCTAAAGTATTTTTTACTACACAGCCTGCAGATAAATAGTTTTGGTTTTCTGTAAGAATAATATTTTCTCTGCCTGGTAATGGTTTTCCAATAGACTCATGTGTTTTTCTGCCCATCAATATGGGTTTCCCCATTGTTATTTTTTTAAAGTTTTTTAAATCGGATGAGATATGCCAAGGTAATGTTCCATTCTTCCCAATAACTTGATTCTTATTCATCGCGACAATTATTGATAGCTGCATAGTTTATGAAATTTATTAAACAGCGATTGGCGCTGAAATTTTTGGATGTGATTGATAATTAATTAATTCGAAATCTTCATACTTAAACTTAAATATATCATCAATGTGTGTATTTAATTTCATCTGTGGTAATGGGTGTGGTTTTCGACTTAACTGCTCATCAACCTGATCTAAATGGTTAAGGTAAAGATGGGCATCGCCAAAAGTGTGAATAAATTCACCCAAACTTAGTTTAGTAACTTTAGCAATCATCATTAATAATAATGCATAAGAAGCGATATTAAATGGTACGCCAAGAAATATGTCGGCACTTCGCTGATAAAGTTGGCACGATAATTTACCATCTACTACATAAAATTGAAAAAGTGCATGGCAAGGAGCCAGGGCCATATTGTCAATCTCACCAACATTCCATGCATTAACAATTAAGCGTCTTGATTGTGGGTTAGTTCTTATTTGTTGAATAACATCTGAAATTTGATCTATTGTTTTATTTTTTGCTTGCCATGACCGCCATTGTGCACCATAAACTGGGCCCAAATCGCCTTCTTTGTTTGCCCATTCATCCCAAATCGTAACACCGTTATCATTTAAATATTTGATGTTAGTATCTCCTTGTAAAAACCAAAGTAACTCATAAATAATCGATTTTAAATGTACTTCTTTTGTTGTAACTAACGGAAAACCTTTATCTAGATCAAATCTCATTTGGTAGCCGAATACGCTTAGCGTTCCTGTTCCTGTACGATCCTCCTTTTGTATGCCTTCTGACTTAACATGGCGTAATAAATTTAAATATTGTTTCAATGTATTTCTCTTAATTATTATCTTACTTAATTAATTTTCGGCTTGATATGCCATTATCAAAAATATAATTCCAAGTAGTATCATCGGCATCGTTAACAATTGGCCCATTGTTAACCAATTAAATGCAATGTAGCCAATATGCTGATCTGGCATCCGCACAAATTCAACTAAGAATCTAAATACGCCATAAAAAATTAAAAATAAAGCAGATGTTGCTTTAACAGGTCGAGGAATCCGAGAAAACCACCAAAGAATTATAAATAAAACTAATCCCTCAAAAAATGCCTCATAAAGTTGTGATGGGTGTCTCGCAACTCCACCAGCTGCTGAGTTCGGGAAAATCATCGCCCAAGGTAAATTACTAGGGCTCCCCCATAGCTCGCCATTAATAAAATTACCAATTCTTCCACAGCCAATGCCTATGGGAATAACTGGTACAATAAAATCAGTAATTCTAAAAAAAGAAATATTTTTTTTGCAACTAAAGAGCCACACAGAAAAAATAACGCCAATTAATCCACCATGAAATGACATCCCTCCCTTATGAATGAAGAAGATTTCTAAAGGATGTGCCAGATAATAACTAAAATTATAAAAAATAATTGAGCCAAGGCGCCCGCCGATAATAATTCCAAGCATAGCAAAAAAAACTAAATCCGCTATCTCTTCATTATCTAAAAATAATTGAGAATGAGAAACTCGATACCGCAATAAAACCCAAGCAACTAACACACCAATAACGTAGCTAATTCCGTACCAATGTATTGATACAAACCCTAAATCTATCGCGATGGGATTTATATTGGGATAAACAATCATGATAAATAAATATTAACATGTAAAAAAATGGGATAGAGAAGAAAATATTTTATCTTTAAGTTTGTGAAATAATAGGTCTGCACAAGTCCTGCAAAACTCTTAAAAATAGAAAAAACTAATAAAAATAGTTGACTTGAGTAAAAAAACAAAATTTAACTCTCTAGAAAGCTTGATTTAGACTCCAAAAACAAGAATGATAAGTAATCTCAAAAATATTTCTTATTGCGCTGCAATAAAAAAATTGAGATTTTAAATTTTATTTTTAATAACAGATAGTTATGAATAATCTGGAATTAGAAAATTAAAATCTGATCATTGATAGCTTCATGGTGAACAGGAAATCGCTATCTAAAATCACAAAAATAAAAATCCTACAAAAATTGAGGTATAAATAGTAATGGCTACAGAAAACAAGAAACTGCAGCAATGGGTTGAGGAAATGACCACGCTTTGCCAACCCGATAATGTTGTTTGGTGTGATGGTTCGAAGGATGAATGGTCCAGAATGTGGGACATTTTGGTAAAAGGTGGTACCGCAAAAAAACTTGATGAAAATAAACGTCCCAACAGTTACTACATCCGTTCTGTTCCGGCTGATGTGGCACGTGTTGAGGACCGTACTTACATATGTTCTGAAAAGGAAGAAGATGCGGGACCAACTAACAATTGGTGTGAGCCCAAAGAAATGCGTGAAACATTAAACAACTTATTCAAAGGTTGCATGAAAGGACGCACGATGTATGTCATACCATTTAGCATGGGTCCAATAGGATCTGATATTGCTCAAATTGGTGTTGAAATTAGTGATTCGCCCTATGTTGTCACAAATATGCATATCATGGCGCGTGTTGGTGACAAAGTATTAGATGTTTTAGGGGCTGACGGCGATTTTGTTCCGTGTATTCATTCAGTAGGTGCTCCGCTGACTGAAAATGAAAAAGATGTTCCTTGGCCGTGTAATCCTGATAATCGATATATCGTCCATTACCCAGAAACTCGCGAGATTTGGTCATTTGGTTCAGGTTATGGTGGTAACGCATTACTTGGGAAAAAATGTTTTGCATTACGTATAGCATCAACTATGGCAAGAGATGAAGGCTGGTTAGCTGAACATATGTTAATTCTTAAACTTACTAATAATGCAGGTGAAATTAAATATGTTGCTGGCGCATTTCCGAGTGCGTGTGGTAAAACTAACTTAGCAATGCTAACGCCAACCATCCCTGGCTGGAAAGTTGAAACCATAGGCGATGATATTTGTTGGATGAAATTTGGTAGTGATGGTCAATTGTACGCTATCAATCCAGAAGCTGGTTTTTTTGGTGTTGCACCTGGTACAAGCATGGAATCAAACGCGAATGCAATGTACGCACTTGAATCAAATTCAATCTTTACCAATGTGGGAGAGACAGATGATGGTGATGTATGGTGGGAAGAAATGTCTGATGAACCACCAGCACACTTAGTTGATTGGAAAGGAAATGATTGGACACCGGATTCTGATACACCTGCAGCACACCCTAATGCGCGTTTTACTGCACCAGCTGCACAATGCCCGGTAATTGCAGATGAATGGGAAGACCCAAAAGGTGTACCCATTAGCGCAATATTGTTTGGCGGTCGTCGCGCAACTGTTGTTCCTTTGGTAACAGAAGCTCTAGATTGGAATCACGGTACTTTTATAGGCACCATCATTGCATCTGAAATGACTGCTGCTGCTTTTGGCGCAATTGGACAACTACGTCGTGACCCAATGGCAATGCTCCCATTTTGTGGCTACAACATGGCTGACTACTGGGGACACTGGTTAAACATGGGTAAAAAAGAAGGCGCTAAATTGCCAAAGATTTTTTATGTGAACTGGTTTCGTAAAAATGAGGCTGGAAAATTTATGTGGCCTGGTTTTGGCGAGAACAGCCGTGTTTTAAAATGGGTCTTTGAACGCTGTAATGGTAGTGTTGATGCAATCGACACGCCAATCGGTAAGATGCCAACGCTAGATGGAGTTGATTTTAATAATCTAGAAATGGATGAAGCTGATAAAGCTAACCTATTACGTGTCGATGTTGAAGGTTGGTTGCAAGAATTACCAGGTATTGAAGAATACTACGATAGTTTCGGTAGCCACTTACCAGAAGAATTACGCCAGCAAATTAAAGCATTAAAGAAGCGCTTAGAATCAGAAAAACAAGCGGTTGCATAATTTATTCTGTTAAATCTTTCAAATTAAAGCCCGTTTTAAACGGGCTTTTTTTATATAATAAAAAATCAATGGGGGTACTAAATAATGATAGAAATGAATTTTGAATTAGCCGAAAAAATCGCTAAAGCCGCTCATAAGAAATCTAAAGAATTAAATCGTCCAATGAGTATATCTATTGTTGATGAATCAGGACGTATGGTTTATTTCTCACGCGCTGATGGTGCCGGTTTTTATACTTTTGACACATCTAAAGCAAAGGCAATGGCTGCTGCTTCATTTAAACGCTCAACAATGGAAATTGATAGTATTAAAGATCAAAATCCGTTGTTATGGTTTTCTGTCCCAAGCGTAATTCCTGGAAATGCACTTCCAAGCCCAGGTGGTCGCCCCATTATTAAAGATGGAAATTGCATCGGCGCAATTGGCGTCGGTGGAGGATTACCTGATGAAGATGATGCATGCTGTGAAGCAGGTCAGGCAACTGTTTAAACAAAAAAAATAAACCGCTGAAGTAACCTCAAGTTAATTGTTACTAAATTTTATATCCGAATTCACTTTTAAAACGTGACTTAAATTCCTCTAGTGTAAATGAGTGATTTTGTGTTCCATAACAAGATACTTTTATCGACCCCATTAAAGAAGCAATCTTTCCTGTTATCTCTAAATCGATTTCATTCACAAATCCATACAGTAATCCTGCGCGATATGCATCACCACAACCTGTCGGATCTGAAATTGATTCAGGTTTAACGCTTGGCACTTCGATTAAACCTTCTTTAGTATAAATATGTGACCCATCTCCACCACAAGTTACAATTAGTGCCTCAACTTTTTCTGTTATTTCTTTTTCTGAAAAACCTGTTTTCTCTTTCATCATTTGACATTCATAATCGTTCACTGTCACCCAATTTGCTTGTTCAATAAAACGAATAAGTTCCTCCCCATTAAACATTGGTAGGCCTTGTCCTGGGTCAAAAATAAAAGGAATATTTTTATCCGCAAACTGTTGTGCGTGTTTCAACATACCGTCACGACCGTCAGGCGAAACAATACCCAAGCTACATGACTGAACACCATCAATATTATTTTCATGGGAATGATTCATCGCACCTGGGTGAAAAGCAGTAATTTGATTATCATCCATATCGGTTGTAATAAATGCTTGTGCGGTAAATTCGTCTTCTAATACTTCTATATATTTTCGATTAATATTATGCTTATCCATCCAATAAGCATAAGAATCAAAATCCTTTCCAACGGTCGCCATAGGTATTGCGATTGAGGAATCTAATAAATTCAGATTATAGGCGATATTACCTGCGCACCCACCAAACTCACGTCGCATTTCAGGGACAAGAAAAGAAACATTCAAAATATGTACTTTGTCAGGAAGTATATGATTCTTAAATTGGTCTTGGAAAACCATGATATGATCATATGCTATAGACCCGCATATCAAAACACTCATAAAAAAACTCCTTTACGTCATTACGTTTTAAATAATATTTTATGAAGCCTTACCTAGCTTCACGTTATCATTAACACCTGATTTACTCAGCACTTCTTTTAAAAATCTTCCCGTATGTGATATTGAATGCGCGGATAGTTCTTCAGGTGTACCAACTGCAATAATCTCACCGCCACCATCGCCACCTTCAGGACCCAGATCAATAATCCAATCAGCTGTTTTAATTACATCGAGATTGTGTTCAATCACAATTATTGTATTGCCATGACTTTTTAATCGATAAAGTATGTTAAGTAATTGTTGAATATCATGAAAATGAAGACCTGTTGTTGGCTCATCAAGGATATAAAGTGTTTTACCTGTATCTCTTTTCGAAAGTTCTTTTGAAAGCTTTATTCTTTGTGCCTCACCGCCAGAAAGAGTTGTCGCATTTTGTCCTAATTTAATATAGGACAATCCAACATCAATTAATGTCTGTAATTTACGAGCGAGAACTGGGACAGCATCAAAAAATACTCTTGCTTCTTCCACGCTCATCTCAAGTGTTTGATATATATTTTTACCCTTATAACGAATATCCAACGTCTCACGATTATATCGTTTACCTTTACATGTATCGCAAGGAACGTAGATGTCGGGTAAGAAATGCATTTCTACTTTGATTAGTCCATCGCCTTGACATGCTTCACATCGCCCGCCTTTGACATTAAAACTAAAACGTCCCATTTTATAAGCACGGGACCGTGCCTCAGGAGTCGCGGCATATAATTCCCGTATTGGTGTAAATAGACCAGTGTATGTTGCGGGGTTTGATCTTGGTGTACGGCCAATTGGACTCTGATTAATATCAACAACTTTATCAAAATGTTCTAGGCCATTAATTGATTTATGTGGTGCAGGAGTTGTATTAGCGCGGTTTATGTCGCGTGCAACGATTTGATAGAGAGTGTCATTAATTAAAGTTGATTTTCCAGAGCCGGATACGCCAGTGATACAGGTCATTAAGCTAACTGGTATCGTAAGATTCACTCGCTTCAGATTATTACCACTTGCGCCCTTTAATTCTAAAACATTTTTTTGGCTAAAAGGTACGCGTTGTACTGGGATCATAATTTCTTTTTTACCTGCCAAATATTGACCAGTTAGTGATTTTTTATTTTTTGTAATTTCTTTAGGCGTGCCTTGCGCAACGATTTCACCGCCATGCGTACCTGCACCAGGCCCAATATCAATAACATGATCAGCGGCATTAATTGCTTCTTGATCATGTTCAACAACAATAACAGTGTTTCCTAAATCTCGTAGATGAAATAATGTCTTTAGCAAACGTTTATTATCTCTCTGATGTAACCCAATAGAAGGTTCATCGAGAATATACATAACGCCAACTAAGCCTGCGCCTATCTGACTTGCTAATCGGATACGTTGTGCTTCTCCACCAGACAGTGTTTCGGCACTGCGTTCAAGTGTTAGATAATTTAACCCGACATTAACCAAAAAAATTAGCCTGTCATTAACTTCTTTTAAAATTTTTGACGCAATCTTTCCTCTAGCACCAGTCAATAAAAGCGATTCGAAAAATGATTTAGCCTTACTGACAGACATCGCTGTAATATCTGGTAATGTAATACGTTCGATTTTTACATTTCGTGCAGATTCGTTCAATCGTGTTCCAGAACAAGCAGGGCATGGCTTGTGATGTTGATATTTTAGCAGTTCCTCTCTAACCATCGAAGATTCACTTTCGAGATAACGGCGTTGTAGATTTGGAATAACACCTTCAAAAGGATGCTTTCGAATAATCGGCTTTTTCCCTCCGCGTAGATATTCAAACTTAATCTCCACATCTCCGCTACCGTACAAAATAACATCTTGTATATCTTCTGTTATTTCCTGAAATGGCGTATCAATATCAAACTTGTAGTGAGACGCAATTGAATTAATCATTTGGAAATAATAAACATTTCTTCTATCCCAGCCTTTAATTGCTCCCCCTGGTAAGCTTAATTCAATATTCTGAATAACTTTACTAGGATCAAAATACTGAATAACTCCTAAACCATCACAATCCGAACAAGCACCTGCTGGATTATTAAAAGAAAATAATCTGGGCTCTAATTCATTTAGACTGTAACCACATTTATTACAAGCATGACGAGATGAAAATAATTGTTCGGAAGACTTATTATTAGAGTCTATAGGGACAATAAGAGCGGTACCTTCTGATAAACGTAATGCAGTTTCAAATGATTCGGCTAAACGTAAACGAAGATCATCTTTAACTTTAAATCGATCAACAACAACTTCTATAGTATGTTTTTTTCTAAGCGCTAATTTTGGAGTTTGATCAAGTTCAAAAATTTCACCATTAATACGAGCGCGAATGAATCCCTCGCTTCGAAGACGTTCAATAACTTGATTATGTTCGCCCTTACGTTCTTGTATAACTGGAGCCAATAACATAAGGCGTTCTCCTTCTGTTCTATCCAAAACCAAATCTACCATCTGAGAAATTGTTTGTGCTGCAAGTGGAATCTGGTGAGTCGGGCAATGAGGAATGCCAACGCGCGCGAATAATAATCGTAAATAATCGTAAATCTCTGTTATCGTACCGACTGTCGAACGAGGATTATGAGAGGTACTTTTTTGTTCAATAGAGATTGCTGGTGATAACCCCTCTATATGATCGACATCTGGCTTCTCCATCATTGAGAGAAATTGTCTTGCATAAGCTGACAGTGATTCAACATAGCGCCTTTGTCCATCAGCATAAATAGTGTCAAATGCCAAGGAAGATTTTCCTGAGCCGGAAATTCCCGTCACAACAACTAATTTATCCCGAGGAATATCAAGATCGATATCTTTTAAATTGTGAGTCCGGGCACCACGTATGCGAATCGTATCCATTTACAAATATTTCACTATTATAGAAGCAACCTGCTAATATAAATCTTTTTTTAATTTCAATCCAAATTAACTTTTATCGAATAAATCCGGGCTCTATGTCAAATAAAGAATTAAAAGCTACTTTATCGCTTGCGTTAGTGTTCTTTTTCCGAATGTTACCGCTTTTTATGGTATTACCTGTCCTCGCCCTCTCAGAAGATAGTTATACACAAACAACCCCGCAGCTATTGGGACTGGCTCTGGGTATTTACGGATTGACACAAGCCGGCTTACAAATTCCATTTGGCGTACTATCAGACCGGTGGGGTAGAAAACCAATAATTGTTCTAGGATTAGTCATTTTTGGAATTGGAAGTTTAATTGCCGCAACAGCAGATTCTGTTTATGGTCTAATTATTGGGCGTTCTCTGCAAGGTGCTGGTGCTGTTGCAGCAGCAATCATGGCGCTTGCCGCTGACCTAACAAGTGAAGAATCAAGAACAAAAGCAATGGCTTGCATAGGTATCAGTATAGGTGCTGCATTTTGTATCGCCTTTATCTTAGGGCCTGTGCTCTTCACATATATGGGAATAAAAGGATTATTTTATCTGAGTGCTTGCTTTTCAGTCTTAGCAATCATGCTCTTATTGTTTATTGTTCCAAGCCCTAAAGAAAAAGCTCAAAACAAAAATCCGCCTAATTTTAATGAAATAAAGTCAGTGCTCGTTAAACCATCATTAATAAAACTTGATATTAGTATTTTTACATCTCATTTAATTTTAATGGCAAA
>Ga0208764_10001071_pt1 | contig 17829 bp, 19 predicted proteins | sample ETNtaG_18_FD_185762 | JGI IMG/M metagenome (GOLD analysis project Ga0208764, IMG submission 185762) | Marine microbial and viral communities from oxygen minimum zone, Eastern Pacific Ocean - ETNP201302SV91 (SPAdes) (version 2) | ecosystem: Environmental > Aquatic > Marine > Oceanic ... | reverse complement strand
CTGAAAGTATTATCATTTCTAAAGTCTCATAAATCAGAATATTTGTCTGGTCAAGATCTGAGTGACGTTTTGAAAATGAGTAGAGTTGCAATCTGGAAACACATTAAAAAAATTGAGGTGTTAGGTTATACGGTAGAATCAAAACAAAAGCGCGGGTACAAACTTGTAAAAACAACCAATCAATTACTCCCATGGGAGATAACTTCAAAGATTAAAACAACCTACATTGGTAAGCGTGTCTACTATTTTGAGGAAATTGACTCAACACAAAATTTTGCGTTGCAAATAGCACAGAATAAAAAAGAAAATGGTACTATTGTGATTGGTCAAAAACAAACTAATGGAAAAGGACGACTAAATCGAAAATGGGTATCACCCAAAGGCGGTATCTGGTTTTCTATAATATTACACCCAAAATTTACAATTGAGGAATCTGTATTATTACCAATAGTAGCAGCAGTGTCTTTATCCAATGCAATTAAGAAAACTCTAAACCTGGAAACTAATGTAAAGTGGCCAAATGATATAACACTGAATGGTAAAAAAGTTGCAGGAATTCTAATTGATACATCATCTCAATCAAATAATATTGAAAGTATGGTTCTTGGTATAGGAATAAACTATAAGATAAATTCGAATGTTGTAGAAAGAAAAATAAAAAAGACTGGAAATTTTTATGGTGTTGAAACACTTCTGAGTGAATTACAAAATGATAACCCAGTAAATTTGATATCCGATTTTATGTATCAATTGGAAAAAAATATTGAGAGGTTAGCAATGGGTAAAAAAGCAAAAATTATCAGTGAATGGACAAAAAATTCAGAGACAATTAATAAAAAAATCACATTTGATGGGCAAAATGGTCGAGTCTCAGGAATTGCTAAAAAAATTGATTCTGATGGTGCCTTGATAATAAAAACTAAACATGGAATGGAAAGATTGATTGTTGGTGATGTGAGATATTGAGTGTTTTTCTAGAAAAATTCATAGATAGCCTTAATTTGTAAATTTTTTCAATTATTTTTAATGAAAAAAACAATATCACGCCTAATCATATTTGTTGTTCTAGCAGCCACATTAGTTCTATCACCAATTAATACTCAAGCCTTTGCAAATACCACGGATGATGTTTCTGAACTATATAACACGGCCAATAAGCATCTACAAAATGGTGAACTGCATGAAGCAATTGCTGTTTACGATGAAATTTTAGTAATTGAACCTGAAAATACAGACACTATGTTGATGAAAGGTATTGCACTTAGTAACCTAGATAGACATAAACAGTCTATGAAAGAGTTTTACAAGGTTTTAGAAAAAGATCCGAATAATATTTCAGCTATGATTGGTATGGGTGTAGGATTTGGAAATTTTGGTGAATACAAAGAAGCTGCAAAATATTTTGATGACGCATATGTGATAATGCCAAATGATCATGTTGTTAAAAACTATCAGGGTTTTGCAGAAACAGTTGTAAAAAAATATCCATATAATGAGGTTAAGAAGCCAGAGTTCTTTGAAATTAAACTAATAGAGACAATTCCTGCATGGGTAAAAAATACTGCAGGTTGGTGGGCTAGTGATCAAATCGAAGATGCTGAATTTTTGACATCAATGCAATTTCTGATAAAAAATGATATAATCAAAATAAACTCTACTGAAGTGAATCATGGTATAGGGCAGGGAATTCCTGCATGGGTAAAAAATACTGCAGGTTGGTGGGCTAGTGATCAAATCGAAGATGCTGAATTTTTGACATCAATGCAATTTCTGATAAAAAATGGATTATTAGTAATTGAATTATCAGTTATGGATGAAATGACAGATGAGGAGAGAAAAACTTCTGATAGAAATAGGTGGCAATTTGCAAGATATTTAGATAGAATTGAAAAAACGGTCAGTGAGGATAAGCGATACATCGAATACCCAAATCCAAGTAATGATGTGATAAAGAAATTCTTAAGAGATTATGCTACATGGAATTTTGAACAGCAAATTAAAATTGGCAACAAGAGTTTCCCAAATCCCAATTTTGCTCTGATTGATGAAGTTTACCACGTAGAATACAAAATATACATAAACAAACAACCTCACGGCCTACCATTGGATCATGTAGGCACGCTTGATAGTTCATTCAAGTATTGGGAAGATCAGGAGCTTAAATCTAATGATGGGAAATCTGTAAAAATACATTTTATTACAACAAAGTCACAGACTGAAGCAAATCTATGGGTTACATGGGTTGTACGTGATATAGGAGAAAACGTGTTAGGTCATGCCAATCTTGGTAAAGGTGTCATTGAAGTTGCACTAGGTGGTTATGGATGTGATGGTAATTTCCAATTATTTGATGTGGAAACTGTTGAAATCATAATGACACATGAATTGGGACATGGTGTTGGGCTAAAACATAGTGTAGATCCAGAGAGTATTATGTATCCAACAATTAAAGAAGTAAAATATGCCTACTGCATGTTAGATATTTCAGACTAGAAAAATTTAACCTAGCGCCCTAGAATGCTTTTGTGTATGAGGACGTTCGCCTGAATATTTTCTGCGCATATGGCCTGATGGTCTTCCATATAATAATTCCAAGAACCAACTTTCATGCTCAATTTCTTCCATCAAGATATCTTTTGCAATATCATATGTTGCAGGATCTTTATTGTATGTCATTTTACACACTCTATTCCAATTGACAATGGCACCTTGTTCCGCTTTCAAACATTTTTCTAATATTGATTTCAAATCTGTGGTGTTTGGCGGTAATTGTAGGAATTCACAGCCAGACATTTTGATAAATGCTTGTGCATCGTTTGGTAAACTTCCACCTAATTGAAAAATTCGTTCAAGACATGATTCAAAATGACTCAAGTCTTCGAGTCGTGCATCTTCTATTATTCCCTTTATTCCTTCTCCTTCCATTCCAGTACAATGCATTCTCAAATTTGTAAAATAATAATATGCAGTAAATTCCACCGATGCATTTTTTATTAATTCCTTGATAAGCTTATCAACATCTATACCATTTTTTTTGAGAATTTCTACACCAATCACTTTTGGTTGTTTTTCCTTGACCAAGAATTATTCTAAAATATGCTTTGATAAAAATAATTATGAGGTTTTTACGCATGTTTCATACTATTAACCTGTAGAAATGATGAAATCATTTAAAACCCAAAATGCCGAGAGTTTAACATCAAAATTGCCAAATTTAGAACGCTGTCCTGCATGTAATAAATCATCACTAGTTTTAGATCAAACTTCAGGTGAGTTATTGTGTAGTATTTGTGGTATTGTGATTTCTGAAAATAGGGAATCTGTGGATCCTGAATGGAGGTCCTTTGCAAACGATGCTGGTGCTGACAAAAGTAGAGTTGGATCTGGCACTTCAATTACGATGCACGATATGGGATTGTCAACAATGATTGGAACTGCAAATAAGGATGCTACAGGTAAACCGCTATCCTCGACGATGAAAAAATCTATTGATAGATTAAGAACATGGAATGCGCGGTCTCAAGTAAAATCATCTTCGGATAAAAATCTAAGGCAGGCACTCAGTGAAATGGACAAACTCAAAGATAAACTGTCATTGACTGATGCAGTGATTGAGAAAGCTGCATATATTTATCGAAAGGCAAATGAAAAGAAATTAGTTAAAGGAAGATCAATTCATGGTTTGGTTGCATCATGTATTTATGCTGCATGTAGAGATGCACAAACTCCTAGAACATTAGATGATGTTGCAGATGGAATAAACGTTAGAAGGAAAGATGTTGCAAGGTGCTACAGATTGATCTTTAGGGAACTGGATCTCAAAATACCTATTGCTGACCCAGTAAATGGTATATCAAGAATTGCTAGTGAGGCAGGATTGGGTGAAAAAACTAAACGAAAAGCTATCACACTTCTCAACAAGGCTAAAAAATTTGGTATGGTGGCAGGGAAAGATCCAATGGGGTTAGCTGCAGCCGCATTATACCTTGCATGTATAAGTGATGGTGGTAATACAACTCAACGAAATATTTCAGATGCATCTGGTGTTACCGAAGTTACAATACGTAACAGATGTGTTGGGTTGAGACCGTTATTATAACCTAAAAATATTTTTAGATTTTAATTGAAAAATTATTCAATCTCTTCTAGCGAATCACTAGTTTTTCTTCTCATTACCACGAACATCCCAACTGTTAAACCTAATTGATATATCGAATATAGAATGATTTGAAACACTGTAGGAATGTAATCAGTGAATTTACCAAGTAATGAAACGATTAGAACAATTACACTAATTGTGAATATAAAATATCTTGCAATCGGCGGAATATCTGCAAATTTAAAAATTAAAATCAATGTTATTGTTACAAAAATTCCGGTTACAGCTAACACACCTGCATTTAATCCTAGTAAATCAATTATCAGGGTAAATGCACCTTCTGGTGTCTGAGGCATCTCAAATTCAGTGACTGTTACCTTTAGTGGATCCACAAATTTGGATATATTACCTGATGCATTGATTGCAAATAAAATCAATAGAATTATAGATATTCCCTTTGCATATTTTTTTAATTTAGGGAATCTTTTTCTTATCCCTCTTGCTAGAATTGCACCCTGTAATAATCCAATTCCAAATACGATGCCAAATGTAATAAGAAAATTCTCTTCTGCAATTTGTAGAATGTCCAAACTTACCATCATATTCAGTGATCAATCTTTTTTAAAGCAAGCTTTCTAAATATACAACAATTTGAGTGAAATGCAATGATTCAAACTGACAAACTTTGGAGTGATATAGTTCACTATTATATTGATAATAAAGGGTATACAAAGGAAGATGCAAATAAAATTGCACAGCGAATAATCATAAGGGAGAGAAATAGAAAAATCTGCAATAACAAGTCATGCCATCACTTGGTTGATCAGCATATTAACAAGAAAGAACAGTGTTTAGTCTCAGCATGTGATTGTAAAGAATTTCAAATTAGATAAAAAACATAATTACATTCGTTCAGGTGTAGTTATTCCTAACAAATCGAATGCAATCTTCATCGTATTTCTATAAGCATGAATAAGACACACTCTAGAGTTTTTTAATTCTGAAGTTTCAGCAGAATTCACTTGTACATGTTCATAAAATGATGAAAATGTTGACGCCAGCAAATAACAATATTTAGCAATAATTTTTGGTGAAAGATTATTTGCGGCATCATTGACAAATATATCAAACATTGAGATCTTTTTTAGTAATTCAATCTCGTGTGGATCTCTTAGATTTGCAAAGTTTGCATCAAAATTTGGCTCCATGTCAGATTTCTCTAAAATTCTTGATGCCCTAGCATAAGAATACTGTATGTAACTACAGGTGTCACCTTCTAGCTTCAATGAGTTGTTAATATCAAATGTAATTATCTTGTCAAGATCAGGTTTTATCATCTCATATCGAATTGTTCCAATCGATACATCCTTTGCAATTTGTTTTAATTGAATTTCGTCTAAATCATCATTTCTTTTTTGAGATTCGTGGAAGATCTTTTTCTTTAAATTTTCAATGACTGAATCAGCATTAATGTAAAGACCTTTTCGACCAGACATCTGAGTGGATTTTGTATCTACATCTAGACCAAATGTCTTGACAGTGTCAGAACTAAGTGTGACAGACTCATAGCCAAGATGCACGTATGATCCAGCAGACTTGAATTTTGACATTAAATCAGTCACTATATTTTGAAGTCGTATTTGCCTGTTATCAATTACAGTGATCACCTTATCTCCAAAGAAACTAATTTCATCACTATCAGACTGAGGATGCTTATCGAGTGTTGTTTCATAAAGTGTTTGATTATTACTTTGTGTAGAATAAATTTTGTAGTTGAATGGATCATTAATCAAACCAAGTTTCCAGGCTGCATAAGGAATATCTTTTGCGATGTATGTTGCAACACCATTACTACGGACTAAAATCTTATCATCGTCACCATTTGTAGGAATTACCCAACACCCTTCATTATCACCAGACGACTCCAATCTTATTAGATTATCAGATTTAAGCTTGTCAAATATTATCTCCCAAAGTTTTGAGTGAATAATTTGTGATTCAAAATTAATGCAATCATAAAACACATCTAACTCCCAAACAGTTTTTAATTGCTCAGCTAGTACCATTCTAGTTATATTCTTAGCATACTTTGATATCTCACTATTTTCATCTTCTATTTCTTGTAATACTTGATGACGTTTTTCTTCTAAGAACTTGTCAGATTCATACTTGCTAGTGGTTTTTACATATACATCATCACCACAATAATGATCAAATTTTTTGCCGTTTGGTGGTACATCTGAAATTCCAGCAAATTTGAATCCAACTATTATATCTGCTACTTGCAAACCGGAATCATCAACATAGTTTAAGACTTTAACATCAAAATTCACTTTCTTTAGAATTCTAGCAATTGTATCACCTAATACAACATTTCTGATATGACCTATGTGTAATGCTTTATTTGGATTAACAGATGTATGCTCTACAATAATTTTTTGTTTTTTACCAATATCTAACATGCCATAATTTTCTTGTAATGATGCAGAAATTATATGACTGTTAAAAAATTCATAATTTATTTCGAAGTTAATATTACCTGTTTGATGTGCCGTGACACTTTTGATTTCAGAGTTTGGTGTAACTACATACAATGAGGCAATTGTTTTTGCAATCTCATATGGATTCTGTTTTAGTTGTTTTGCCAACAAAAATGCTGCATTACATGTAATATCGCCAAAACCTGGTTTTGATGCATCCACTGAAAAATTAACATTTTCATATTCCTGATGTGCGAAAATCTTATCAATATCATGCCTGATTTTGACTAATAATTTTAGAAATGTCATATTCTATCTATAAGTAAGATGAAATCATATCTAAGCCTTCTAACACACCTTCTCCTGACTCTTTAGTTGTAACAATTCTAGCAATTTTTTTCAGTTCTGGGACAGAATTCTGAACTGCGATGTTATTTGACACCGTTTTGAATAGTGGAACGTCGGTTTCACTATCTCCTATTGCAATAGCATCATCTACATTACAATTCAACATTTTTAATGCTTCAAGAAAACCAGTTCCTTTATCAACACCTTTTGAATTTATATGAAATGCATAACCACTGTCAAATAGACCGACATTCAGTCCTTCGTCATCTAAAATTTTCTGAGCCTTAATAATATCAAACGTTCTTTCTAGTACAACTTCAGTCATTCGTGGAAAAACTTGTTTTTCTTTTATATTACCATCAACACGATTTTGTAGAAATGCTAACGCCTGAACACATTCGGCCTTATTTCCAATAATTTTATGCTTCATTATATCATCATATGTTATACAGCCACCATTCTCACCTACTGCGAAATGTGTTAGACCTCCAAAAATCGACAGTAAGTAACCTTCAACTGATGATCTGCCGGTTACCAGGATTATTTTATGACCATCATCCTTCAAATGTCTTAATTTTTTTAATGCTTCTAGATGTATAGTTCCCCAACCATTCAAAGTTATGGTACCATCTATATCAACAGCTAGAACTTTTTTGCTCAATAATGTATTAGATATGTTGGTAATAATATATGAAGTGTATTAAATGAGAGAAAATTAGGTGGAGTAATGGGAATTCCAGAAAAGATCAAAGCAATTCAAGATGAAATTCACAGAACCCAATTAAACAAAGCTACAGAACATCATATAGGACTTCTAAAAGCAAAAATTGCTAAACTAAAACGAGAGCAAGAATCTGATGCTATAAAAAAGAGTTCAAAAAAATCAGATGGATTTGATGTAAAGCGGACTGGCGATGCAACGGTTGTATTCATTGGTTTACCAAGTGTGGGAAAATCTACTTTACTCAATAAATTAACCGGTTCAAAATCAGCTATCGGTGCGTTCCAATTCACCACATTAACTGTTGTGCCTGGAGTACTAGAACACAGGGGTGCAAAAATCCAAATGCTTGACCTGCCTGGAATCATAAAAGGTGCGTCAAGTGGTAAAGGGTTAGGAAGGAGGATCTTGGCAGTGGCAAGAAGTGCTGATATTGTATTACTTGTTCTTGATGTCTTTCAACCATATCATGAGGATGTTTTGATCAATGAATTGAACAATATTGGAATTAGACTTAACCAGAAACCACCGAATATAGTAATTGAAAAATCAACAACTGGTGGCATTGCAATTGCACAACAAGTAAAGCTAAAAAAAATGTCAGAGAAACTCCTCAAAGATATTCTTAACGTATATGGCTATACCAGTGCACGAGTTGTTATTCGTGAAGATATAGATTCTGACCAACTTGTAGATTTTATCACAGGAAACAAAACATATGCTAAAGCAATAACAATATTAAACAAAATTGATTTAGTTGATGAGAAATTTCTCAAAAGTGTTTCAAAGAAACTTAAAACTAAATTTATTCCAGTTTCTGCAGACGCAGACATTAATGTTTCAAAACTTAGAGATCAAATCTATGATCAATTAAACTTTATCAGAATATATCTACGTCCAAAAGGTGGTGAAACGGATTACAAAGAGCCTCTCATAGTTAGAAAAGATGATTCAGTACTGGATGTTTGTAATAAATTACACAGAAATATGAAAAAGGATTTTAGATTTGGACATGTTTGGGGTAAAAGTGTAAAATTTGGTGGACAACGTGTAGGATTACGTCACATATTACAAGATGAAGATGTATTAACAATTATCAAGAAGAAATAATTGTCAGGAACAATGATACTAAAAAGAAAATTTTATGAAAGAGAGACAGTAACTGTTGCAAAACAATTACTTGGTAAACAGTTAACAAGAAAAATTGGAAAGACTGAGATTTCAGGTATAATTACAGAGACCGAAGCCTATAGAGGTAATGATGATCCTGCAAGTCATGCTGCAGTCAAAATGACTGACAGGAATAAACTAATGTTTGATCAAGTTGGAATTTCATATGTTTATTTTACATATGGAATGTATTTCATGTTTAATGCTGTGGCTAAAAGTAAAAAACAAAATGCTGGTGCAGTACTTATTCGCGGAATATACCCACAAAAAGGAATCAATTTCATGAAAAAAAATAGACATGTTGAAAACATGGAAAAACTTACAGATGGTCCTGGTAAACTAACACAGGCACTAAACATAACCATGAGTCAATGTGGTGAAGATCTTACAAAAAAATCAAAACTGTATATCAGTGACGGAATAAAAATTAAAAAAATCATTCAAAAAACTAGGATTGGGATTTCAAAAGGATTGGATAAGCAATGGAATTTTAGCTTTCCATTAAAAGATTATTTGTGATCGTCGTCATCTTCTTCTAAAGTCCATGGAACAAATCGTCCCAACACACGACTCCAATCCAAACGAAGCATAATCAAAACTATGGCAGTCATTGCAGCTCCAAATCCAATAATGCCAATCAAGATAGGCGTTGGATCATCAAGATCATCAGTTGATGTTATTCCAAACATCTCAAATATTGGATCAATCATAGGACCACTCATGTAATGTGATAATATCACAATAACATAGCACAAAACTAACTTTCCAGTCAATGTGGCAACGAAGAATTTTCTAGGGTTGTATTTGGCTAGACCTAATGGAACATAAACTAAATCGTCAGGAATTGGCGTGGCTGCTGCAAAAAATGCGGCTCCTGCACCATAACGTTTCACTAATTTTTGAAAAGGAAGCATTCTTTGTTTTGTCTTTTCTGAAATAATTTTTCTACCTCCATAGCTAGCGTAAAAAATAATTTGTTTGGCAAGTGTGGATGTAACTGCTGCCAAAATTGCTAATATGTGAATGTTGAACTGATCACCCACTGACATTGTTATGAGTAAAATGAAGGACGGGATTGGCACAAATGGAATTAGTGATCCAAGAAAACTTACCAACGTAAGACCAATGTAACCAACCTCAGAAGAAAAGAATGGAAAAAAATCCCAAATATCCAATAGAATAAGATTTCATTATAACTATGAAAAGATATCTAATAATCACTAAAATAATCCAAAAGTGGAACTAATACAAATGACTGAAAATGAAAATTATGAAATTGTTGATTTAATTTCGAAAATCAGTCCATACATAAGATTTGCAGGCGTAATTAGCAAGTCTGGTGAACTCTTAGCAAATCATAGGCGAGAAGATTTAGAACCTTTACTTGATCAGAAAGGAACTCTATATCAATTTGCACAAATTGCCATCAAAACTGAACTAGAGGAACAATTTGACGCACAGTTGGGTGAAACCGAATTTGTGTGGGAAGAAAGAAGTAAAGTTCAAACAATTGCATTTTCGGTAAAAGAGAATAGAATATGGATTACAATCGATAAAAATGTAATACGAAGTGAAGTTTTGCGTATAATTGATTCTTGCTTACCAGTTGTAAAACGCTATTCGTAAAATTGACCTAATCTGTTTGATTTTACGGTTGAGTGTAAAATCTACATTACTCATAAAGCCAACATAAAACATATCCAGATTCTGTAGATATCTTTGGAGGAGTTTGTTTGCATTTTTCCATTGCTTCTGGACACCTACCGATAAATCTACAACCTTCACCTGCATTAAGTAAATTAGGTGGTATGCCAGTGATGAATTTTGGTTTTTCAGTTCCATGTAGTCTGGGGATTGATTCAAGTAATCCAATTGTATATGGATGCTTTGGATTTTCAAAAATCTCAGACGATTTTCCAAACTCAACCATCTTTCCACCATACATTATTCCTATCTTTTCTGCTACTTCAGATAAAACTGACAAATCATGTGAGATTAACATGAGTGTCATTCCATTCTTTTTTAATTTCTTAAATAGATTGATAATCTGTGCTTGTATCAGGACATCTAATGCAGTGGTTGGTTCATCAGCTATCACAAATTTTGGTTTAAGTAGTAACGCCATTGCAATAATGACACGTTGTTTCATACCGCCACTCAATTCATGTGGATATTTTTCTAAGATGTTTTTTTCCAAATTAACAGATGATATGGAATCAAGAATTATTTTTTCAGAGTTTTCCTTGTGCCCATGCTCTTTTAAAATTTCAATAAACTGATCTTTAATGGTAAAAACAGGATCTAATGAATTCATAGCACCTTGGAAAACCATACTGATATCCTTCCATCTATGTTTTTTATCAAATTCGGAATCGGAAATATCCAAAAATGATTTTCCATCAAAAATTATCTTACCAGAAATAATTTTTCCATTTGGAATCATTCTAATCAATGATAATCCAAGTGTGCTTTTACCACAGGCACTTTCTCCTGCAATTCCTACTGATTCACCTTCATCTAATGAAAAACTTACATCTTCCAGTGCATGAACAGTGCCATTTGTTGTATTGTAATGTGTAGTTAGATTCTCAATGGAGATAAATGTCATAATTGTTCTACTCTTGAGATATGTAGAAAACAACACTGACATCAGTTCTAATTTCTTCATCGCCTGACATTATTGGTGCAGATTTCATAGACTCAGCAAACCCATCAAATGATGCACGCATAGAACTGTCATAATGTGATATGCTGTTATCGTGTATAACGACAGATTTCACTCCAACAATTTTTTGTTTTAGTGGAACAAGTGCTTTTTCTGCCTTTTGAGATGCATCATTAATCGCATCAGCAATTAGATCATCAGCAATCTTTTGTAACTTGTCTTCTGACAATTGAAATGAGACGTTGTCAACACGATTTGCACCAGAAGAGACTGCAGTATCAATAATATTTCCAGCAGAGTCGATTTTGTCAGTTTGTATAGATAAAGTGTTAGACGTACGGTATCCAATTAGAATTTGTTGGTAGTTATCATTGGGGTCCTTTATACTATCATATAACGGGTAAATTCTAAAATTCGATGTCTGGATATCATCTTTAGAAATTCCAGAATTATTTAGTGATGAAATAACAGAATTTAGTAAATTAGAATTTTCAGACAATGATTCATTTGCGGTTTTCGCTTCCGATTCTACCCCAAGAATGACGATTAATGTGTCAGGGTTTGAAAAAGATGTTGCAGTGCCAGTAACAGAAATTGTTTGCTCCGAAGGATCGTATTTTTCTAACCAATGTGTGATCAACTCATCAGATAATTCATAATCAGTGTTTTGAGATACGCCTTGATTTTCAATTTGTGTTAATGTCACTGCAAACGCCAGAACTAATACTACACCAATAATTACAGCAAGATTGAGTCTATTATCCATATCATACCTAAGAAAAATAGCATGTTATATCATCTTTGGTGCTAAGTTTTTACGTGAAACAATATTCAACAATACTATGGACATTACAAGAACTCATCTGATAGAAGATCTTAATGCTTCGATGGAAGGACAAGATGTACTTTTTGGTGGATGGGTAGTAGATTTACGTAAATTAGGTAAAATGGCATTCCTGACAGTACGTGATGTTACAGGAATGTGTCAGGTGATTGTGAAGGGTGAATCCATGGATTTGCTTGAGGGGCTAAATAGACAAAGTGTTGTACGGATTTCTGGTAAAGTTCAATCAAGTAAGGCTAAGGACTTTGATTTCGAAATTGCTGCTACGTCAATAGATATACTTGCAAAGGCAGAATACCCACTGCCGATAGACCCAATTGGAAGACTTGAGAGTGATATTGACAATCGGCTAAATTCTAGAGCACTTGATCTGAGGAATCAGAAAACGGCATCAATTTTCAAATTAAGACATCATGTATTGGAGTCAATAAGAGATACATTAACGACAAAAAAATTCATCGAGATCACAACACCAAAAATCATCGGCAGTGCAAGTGAAGGTGGTGCGAATCTATTTGGATTAGAATATTTTGGAAAGCAAGCATATCTTGCACAAAGTCCACAATTATACAAGGAACAAATGACGATTGGGTTAGAAAGAGTGTTTGAGATTTCATCATTTTATAGAGCAGAGAAATCACACACTGGAAGACATCTAAGTGAATTCACAAGTGTGGATATTGAAGCGGCAATGATGGATTACACAGATGTTATGGATATTTTAGAATCAATCATAGTAGATGTATTCAAAAACACATCAGAAAAGTGTAAGATGGAACAACAAGAAATTGGAAGTGAAATTCAAGTTCCAAAATCGCCATTTGAAAAAATTACATATAATCAGGCTCTAAATGAGCTAAATTCAGCGGATATCAAGCTAGAATTTGGGGATGACTTGCTAGATTCTCATCTAAGAACATTAGGGGAGAAACATTCTGGGTTTTTCTTTTTGACTGATTGGCCCATGAAACTAAAACCATTCTATATTCATGAAAAAGATGATGATCCTACCCTTTCACGTTCTTTTGACTTGCAATATGGTTATTTAGAATTATCTTCTGGTGGAAGACGTCTTCATGATCCTGAACAACTAAAATCTAGACTTAAAGAACAAGGTTTAGATCCTGCAAGCTTTGAAGAGCATTTGAAAACATTTGGTTGGGGAATGCCGCCACACTCTGGTTGGGGAATGGGATTAGATAGATTGATGACAGTTTTAATTGGAATTGATAATGTTCGGGAAGTTGTGTTATACCCGAGAGATCCTGACAGATTAAAACCATAAAAACTAGATTGAGATTATTTCAAGTTTTGAGTCAGTGTCAATATTGAATTTATCAACAAATCCAGATGTGACTTCAAGAATATATTTCACATTTTTAGCTGAAACACTTTCAGAATCACAACTCATCACTTCAAGTGGTGTTTTACATGGTGGTACGTTTTTAGAAATTTCAACTATATTACCACTCTCATCAAACCAGATTAAATCAAGATGAAATTGCATGTTTAACATCCACATTGATCTTTCTCCTGGTTGATCAAATACAAACAACATACCTTGATCATATGGCAATGTATCTTGGAACATTAATCCACGAACCCGTCTTGGTTCTGTATCAGCAATTTGAATTTCAAGAAATTTTTCGTTTAGTTTTATTGTTCCGACTGGAAAATCCACTTGCTCCAACTTTACTTCTGATGGCATGGAAACAACTCCTGCAATACCAACAATAATCGCAGCGATTCCAATTGGGATTAAAACCTGAAGTCGTGTTGGCATGAATTTTTATGATTTAAACATGATAAAAACTAAGACGGTTATGTATGATTTTTGAAATTGTTAATTGATGTTATGGTTTCTTTTGTGTGTTCTCCAATATCCTTGAGTGTGGAACCGTTATACTTTCTGTCTAAATAACGACCAGCTAATATCATTGGTGCACCAACTGCACATGTAACTCCCGTTGGTTCAGGAATCCATAACATGATAAATCCAAGCTTTTGCATCTTCTTTCCTGGTGCAGAAGCTCGATTCAATGCACCTAATGATTCAGCTGTTTTTTTATCATCAAAACCTGATATTCCAGCATAGATGTTTGAACGACGCTTTGCAGATTCAGCCATTAGGCGAAGATGCTTCACTCTCTCTTGTAACGGATCAGTCATTTTATAGTATAATGAGAAAAATAGTTAAAATTCAGTGATTAAAATGAATCACATTCCAGTCAAGATTTGATAACAAGAATTTGAAATTTATATCAAAGATTGCTCTGATCAAACAAGTTGGTAAAAAAAACATCAAAACGACTGGAATCAATTAAGGCGGCACATAAATCAGAAAAACCAGATTCGACTAGAATGGAAGACTACCTAGAAGTAATATATGAGTTAGTTGATATGAAGGGTTACGCAACAACACTTGATATTTCTAGATACATGAATGTAAGTGCACCAAGTGTCACAAAAATGCTAAAACGTTTAGATGAAAATGAATATCTTGAATATGAAAAATATCATGGGATTAATCTAACTAAAAAGGGTAGTCAATTAGCTGTTACAATACGTCAAAAACATAGTATATTACTAGAATTTTTTGAAATTCTGGGAATTGGTAAAGATATCGCAAATCAAGATGCTGAAGGAATTGAACATCACCTAAATCCAAAGACGATCAAACAACTAAGAAAATTTGTAACGTTTCTAAAGTCTAATCCAAAATTTAGAAATGATTTTAACGACTTTTAAGGAAAATCTCAATATCGTTTTTTGAATTCACCACTTTTGAGAAAAGTTTACCGTCAGATGATCGCTTTAGTATCTTTATGTTACCCTTTCTGTTTATTTTTGACGAAATTAAAAATTCGTTATTGACAAAGATTTCTCCCATGTCACCGGAATGTTCTCTACCAACATCTAATAGTAATGCGGTCCTAGATTCTGAAAAATCAAATGGTAATGCATAGTTATTAACTTCATGATTATTGCTTGCCTCCTCAACATCAATGTGTAAATTTAATTCATTTTCAAGTTCTTTGATGGTATTTCCATTTCTTCCAATTATCGATGGAATTGATTCTTTTGAGACAAATACTCTGATGCTAGATTCACTTAGAAACTCCACACTTGGATTTGGATCAAACCTTCTTATGGTATCAATAATTTTTTTTTCAGCTAATAGTTCAATTCCGTGTTTTTGGTTTTTTTTAGATACCGGCATAATAACATTTTCTTCACCAAATGTGTAAATTTCATATTCTAACTCAGCACTATCAAAATCACAAATTTCAATTACTGGTCTTGCCAAGTCCTGTTCCACCATGCCTGATGGAACTTTTACCTTGAATTCTAACTCATAAACTTTGGTAATCCCACCATCTTTTACAAATACAACAGTATCCAATATACTTGGAATTATTCCAAGTTCAATTTTTCCTATGAATCTTTGAATAGCATCTAACGGTGTATTAGCATGAACCACACCAACCATACCAACACCAGTTAATCTAAGATCACTGAAAATTCTAAAATCTTCTCTCCTTCGTACTTCATCAAATATTGTATAATCTGGTCTGACCAAAAGTAAGACATCTGCAGAATTTTCAAAACTTCCATCTAGTTTAGTATACTGAGTCACTCCAGGATCAACTTGTAGATCACGAGGGGACTCGAATGTTTTTACAATCTTTCCAGTTTTATTGTAAAAATTTGCAATTCCTGATGCCAGTGTACTTTTTCCTGACCCTGGTGCACCTGATACCAAAATACCCTCAGCCTGTTTTGTCAAACGAGACATTAATTTTTCAGATATGTTATAGTCTTCCAATGCCATCTGTTTGATAGGATGAACGATTGTAATCTCTAGAAGTTCAGAGAATGGTGGTCTTGTAATTGCAATACGATAATCTCTGTATTGTATTACTAGTGCACCTGGTTTTGATATTTCTGTATTTCCAAGTGTTTCATCATCTAGTGAATTAAGAATTTGGGATACAATTATTTCAAGATAATCTCTGTCAAGTGTTTTTTCCCCAACCTCAACTAGTTCAAAATTTCCAGGCATTCCTTTCTTTCCAAGAGGTTTCTGATTTTCTTTTAGATGGATACTCATTGTTGTAGGATCAAAAAACTTTAGAAATTCTAAATTTTGTTCATCAGTCATGTGAAAATTTAGTTACAGGTTCTATTATGTGATTCTTTTGATGCTAACCCACATCTGAGACGTCTAAGATTTTTAATCAGGGAATAAGATGGTTTTGTGTTAGATTGCACAAATTAGAAAAAATTGCAGAAAAAGTGAGAAGTTGTACGAATTGCGAATTGTGTGAAACTAGAACTAAAGCAGTTCCAGGAAAAGGTAATTTTAATGCAGATGTAATTTTTGTAGGAGAGGCTCCGGGTAGAAGTGAGGATATCAATGGAGAGCCATTTGTAGGCGCGGCTGGAAAAAAACTTGATGTGATTTTAGAAGATGCTGGTATCAACAGGAATGATGTCTACATCACAAATATTGTAAAATGTAGACCGCCTAACAACAGAGTTCCATCAAAAGAAGAAGAAATGGCTTGTAATGATTTCATCAACCAGGAAATTAAGATAATAAATCCTAAGATCATCTGTATTATGGGAAATACTGCATTCGGTACACTTCTTGGAGGAAAAGAAATCACAAAAAACCACGGTAAAATTATTGAAAAAGACGGAAAGAAGTTTTTTGTCACATTTCATCCTGCTGCAACAATTTACAATCAGAAACTAATTGACGAATTAAAAAATGATTTTAAAAAATTGGCTGGATTACTAGTGGATGAAAATCAGGTAAAACAGTTTGAAGATAGACGATGTGACTTTTGTATGGCAAAGACAAAACATGAGGTTGTAGTTATGCCAAAAATCGTAACAAGGAAACGAAGGTGGCTATTCAAATGTACAGAGTGTAAGCATGAAAGATGGCTTCAGCCATACAGAACAGTTGCAGAGAGTCTCTATTAGTATAAATGACTCTGTAATTCTATTTGTTCTTCGGATGAAATAATTCCTTTCTTTACTAGAATCTCTAACATATCTTTGAACAGTTGTTTTTGTTCATCTGACATTCCACCTGTTGGACCCTTGTCACCAGGTGGACCTGGTGGACCGCGAGGACCTGCAGCGCCAACTGGACCTTGTGGACCGCGAGGACCTGCTTCACCTGATGGACCTGGAGATCCTTGTGGACCCTGCTCTCCTTGTGGTCCTTGAATACCTTGTGGACCGCGAGGACCTTTATCACCGGTCAGACCTTGTGGACCTTGATCACCTTGTGGACCTTGTGGACCTCTGTCTCCTGCTGGACCTGGTGGACCTGTAATTCCTTTATCACCTGCTTGGCCTTGTGGACCACGAGGACCTTTATCTCCACCCGGTCCAGTAATTCCAAACTTTCCTTTCTCTCCTTGTGGTCCTTGTGGACCTGGTGCACCTTTGTCACCTGGTGGACCTGTAATTCCTTTATCACCTTTA
>Ga0208764_10001069_pt1 | contig 17846 bp, 20 predicted proteins | sample ETNtaG_18_FD_185762 | JGI IMG/M metagenome (GOLD analysis project Ga0208764, IMG submission 185762) | Marine microbial and viral communities from oxygen minimum zone, Eastern Pacific Ocean - ETNP201302SV91 (SPAdes) (version 2) | ecosystem: Environmental > Aquatic > Marine > Oceanic ... | reverse complement strand
GCAGCGAGCAGAATATATTTTCCGTTTCTTGAAACTGGATGTTTCCCATCATCTTGTGAAGGTGCTTTCGGTGGGGGAAGAAAATCCGCAGTATTGTACGCGTCCGTTGTTGAAACTTTGGCTCGGACCCAGACACCGGTATCGCTATCTAAGTTCGAAGCAGTGACGATAGTTATTGAACCATTTTGGGTTACCTGACAATCATCACTGTTACTTGAGAAGTTGTTTGGGTCTGAAGTCCCAACAGAACATTCTGGTTCAATAAGGCTTTTGCGGTGTTTGATCTGAATGGTAGCAGTGTCAATTTTCCACTCCCAGCCTTGCGGGACCGCTATCCAGCAGAACGGGACTGTAATCCAATCTTTTAACTCATAGACCTTATATGTCGTATTTTCTCTTGTAAGCCCGCAACGAGAATCTTCACCTCCTGAAATTGAATTAGGTTCAAATTGGTAATCGATGATGTACCGATGGATTCCATAATTATTTTTATTGGGATCCCCTATTACTAAGCATGAGCTTTGGGTTCCAAGCGAGCATCCTCCGTTAAATTTGGCGATTTCACTATCATCCAAAATTCTTAAATCATCTGGTGCGTAGGGTGAGAAAACATTATCTACAACAGACACATCAGGTATTTCTCTCCAGATACCCCGTTGATCTGTGCTAGCAAAATCTGTGTCGATTATTTCTGATACAGAAGTTGTAGTGACATCTGCATAGTTTTGCGACACGACAGCAGTTGTATACCACGACTTTGTGACTTGCTCTCTAGCGGACAGGGCCACGATTATTGTTAATAACAGCGTTGCGATGCCGATCACGCTATATACCCATGATCGAACAGTTCGTTTCCGGTCCTTAATTTTAAACATTTGTTATTTCTATCAATATGTAATGTTCTCAAATCTTATGAAGGCTACTAATGGTATCTATCTTCATGCCAGAGAATAGATCCATGGTATAGATTCAGTGCGGATCCTTAGGTTGCTTGGTGTTTATAGAGGTTATGTTTCCCTACCTGTGTAAGGGTTTTTTCTCCTACAAGCGCGAGTGTATCTTCTACCTCTTTTTCAAGGATGTGAAGGACTCTGTCAACTCCTTGTTCTCCATCAGCAGCTAAAGCCCAAAACCAGGAACGACCTGAGCACGCTGCGGTGGCACCGAGTGCATGTGCTTTGACAATGTCCTCTCCTCTTCGGATTCCACCATCAAAGAAAAGTTCAATGTGTTCTGAAACAACTGCTTGTATTTCCGGAAATATTGTTGCTACTCCGGGGACGCTACTGAATTGTCTTCCGCCGTGATTTGAGACAATTATTCCATCCACTCCTACCTGTTCGGCTCTTTGGGCATCATTCGGGTTCATTATTCCTTTGATAATGAGCGGACCTTTCCACACTGATCGGATCCGTTCTAAATCATCCCAGGTCTTTGATGGGTCATTTAATTCCTTATTCACATACTCCCCTATGGAACTGGCATCATCGCCTGATGTGAAGCTTGTTAGGTTGCCGAATGTTATTGCTGGATTTTTGAGAATCCCTGAAACCCATCGAGGTTTCCGCAGGTAATGAAGGTATTGTCCTGGCCGTATTGTTACCGGAAGAGACATTCCATTGCGAAGGTCGCGTTCTCTTTTCCCAACTACAGGAACGTCAACAGTGACGATCAATGCTTCATATCCAGAGTTCTTTGCTCTAGAAATTAAGGAATCAATGACTTCCTGGTTTTTCCATAAATACAGTTGGAACCAGAGCCGACCGTTGGAGACTTCTGCTACTTGTTCAATTGAATGCCCTGAACCTGTGCTTAAGCAAAAAATTGCCCCAGCTTTATCTGCGGATCGAGCAGCAGCAAGTTCGCCAAGCGGGTGGGCCAATGTTGCTATACCGGCTGGAGAAAGAATAAGGGGTGTTCTAAGAGGTTTTCCAAAGACATGTGCCGATGTGTCACGTTGTGAAACATCTACAAGGTAGTTGGGTTGAAATAGAACCGCTTCTAACGATGCACGATTCGCGTGAACCGCTTGTTCTATTCCTGCCCCTCCATCAATGAAATCCCAGATAGCGTGGGGTAATTTTTTCTTCGCTTTTTCCCTAAACTCATCAACAGTTTGAATACCTGCTCCTGATCTTCTCCGAAATGAAATCAGTTGTTTAATCTCTCTAAAGTTCACGTATCCCTTAGTTAGTAAGACGAATGCTCCTGGGAAACTGAGACTATAGGAGCTTTAAGGAAAGTTCCATTGTGTTCTACCCCGCTCTCTCTTGTTTCAAGCGATTGTCACTACAATCCCGCCAATCAAAATAAATGCCATGGCAAGTAGCACACGGGAACTACGCTCACGAGCCCCAAAGAACCATCCTCCTAGAAGAACTATCGCTATGTTTTGTGCTGCCAATGCTAATGGTGCGACAAGTTTCACTTCTCCCTCATTTAAAGCCTCAAGCAGCACAGGCAATGCGAGTCCTATCATTATCCCTGAAGGTATGAATTCCGGAAATGCTTTTCTAACTTCCGTTCGCCATGTAGCTCTGAACCTTATTCCGACAAACAGCCAGAGAATGATAGCAGCAGCGACGAGTACGATTGCACCCGACCACCACGATGAGGTTTCAGTTCCGATATTAAAATGTCGAGCTACAACATCTCGTATGGCAAAAGATAGCGCGGTTGCGAGAGCGAAAAGGATTCCTACATGACGAAAGTTTACTCCTTTCTCCCAACTGATCATGACGCCACCCAGGACAGTCAGTAGAGTTCCGACCATTATTGTTGTTTTCCAAGACTCATCTAGAAAGGCAATAGCCAACAGAACCGAAAATACTGGTGAAGTCCCAATGAGTATCGAGGTTCTTGACGGACCGATCGCTCCTATTGATGAAACGAATAACCCTTGTGAACTACCTGGAGCAATGACGCCAACTATTGCGAATTTCCAAAGAACATCAATATTCGGGGTTGGACTCCCAGATGAGATAGCGACCACTAGTGATACGATTGCGGCGATAGAGACTCCGACAGTTGCGCCTATAAGTGCAGACGCTGATGAGCGATTTAATGCCCATTTAACTATTGTTATATTGACTGCCCAACAAACACCTGAAACTACAGCTAGTAGCGAAGCTATTTCCATTAATCCCCAACTGCATTAAGAACACGTTCATAGGTTGAATGGTAGTGATGTAACGCTGGTTCATTTCTCCCAAAGATAACAGTCTGGAGAGCATGACTATTCGCAGTGATTTGCTGACTCGCGCTGACTGCGTAATCCTCATCTCGAATGACCTCAGCAAAGCCCTCAGAGATCATCATGAATACTTCTCTCATCTCAGCATTTGCTGAAAATTCGGGCCGTAAGTAGAAGCTTATAAGTGAACGGTGCTTTCCCGGGTCATCAGGGTCGGGATACGCTCTCACCAGATAAAGGCCTTCCTTTGAGGGCATCAACTGAATATTTGGGAATAGCCAGTACACGGGAAGTGCGGCTGTCGTAATTTCCCATTCAGCCTCTGGGAGCCTGCGCATTTCATCAATATCTCTGCGACATAAAAGCATTCTATGATTATTCCCAAACGTGTCGTAGCACTGCACATCCCCATGGAAAGCGTTGTATAAAGTCGTTTCATGAAGGGAACTGAAATGATATGTTTCCCCGAATGTATCCATTGCCAATTTCCAACTGCATGCCACGTCATATGTGTCGCTACCTAAAAAATCCAGATCTTTGAGTTTCCATGTTTCAAGCTCTGAGAGCAGTTTCGGGGTAAGAAGATTTTCAAGATCAATCTGCCCATCAGGATCCGGATGCACCCATAACAGGCCGTCTCTTTCCTCAGAGGGAAGTTCAAGTAAGCCAAACTCTTCAGTTTCCAGTTCTCCAAAGTGCTCCTGCTTAGGAAGTCCAACAAGTGTCCCATTCGCATCATATGTCCAGCGGTGAAACTGGCAAGTAAAACGTTTTGATATCCCTCGTTCCTCTTCTTCGACGACCACTCCGCGGTGACGACAGGCATTAACGTATGCGTGGAACTGCCCTTGACCATCTCGCACAGCGAGAATAGGTGTCCCTAATTCCTGGATCGTTAGAAAGGAATAATTGGTAGAAAGATCTCCGGATAATCCAACTAGTTGAGGAGTGTCACAAAAAAATGTTTTCCATTCTCTTCCGGCTAAGTTTTTATCCGTATAGTTGCTGGTTTGATTTTCATATATTTCTCCAGCATCGACAGTCGTTCCAGTGTCTAACATACGCAACAGTTTCTTTATCTGAAGAATCTGTTCAGTTTTTTCCATATAGATAGATTAGCGAACGCCAATGAAAACTAATAGTTCGAATTTGATATTCGAAAAAAATAAAGAATTGACTCCGTTGGTTCCAGATATTTGTTAGGTTCGTTTTTAATAACACATAGGTGGAAGGGGGGTTACCTTGCACTATCACGTGTATACGCCACCTTGAATGAGTAATAAAATTTGATTAAGGCGCCAGCGTGCATGTGCAGTATTTAACTCAGATCGTGCGTTGGCGTCTTTTTTCTGTGCATGGGACACTATTACATGGCACGAGTTAACCCTCTTGAAGAAAATGAATTCTCTGAAGAGATTCGGCAACAATTCACCATCATGGAAGAAGCTATGGGCTTCATTCCTAATTCTCTAAAGACAATGGCTCGTGTTCCTGGATTGGTTAATGCATTTACTAACTTAGGTTCGGTGATATTGGGTAATGATATTTTGCCTCCAGAATTACGGGGAATGGTTTCGCTTATGGCTAGCACTGGAGCTGAGTGTCGTTATTGCCAAGCCCACACATCGGCTGCAACTGCCCGTGCTGGAGTGAGTGATGAAAAACTATCTGCGATCTGGGATTTTGAATCCAGTGAGCTTTTCAGTGAATCGGAACGGGCTGCGCTCCGGTTAGCTTTCCATGCTGGACAAATTCCAAATGCAGTTACAGATCTTGATATGGAAAACCTCCAGAGATACTTCAACGATCAGGAGGTCACTTCAATTATCTCTATCTGCGCCTTCTTCGGTTATTTGAATAGGTGGAATGACACCATGGCAACCAAACTCGAAGATCATCCGAAGAGCTTTGCATCAGAAATTTTGGGTCCTCAGGGGTGGGAACCTGGGAAACATTCTTGAATCTGAGAACCATGATGGTCCTTTCCGGAATACGATGTGGACACTACCCATCTAACACTGCTTGGTGGTTTAATGTTTAAAAGACGGAAATGGTATTGCCCGACATGTGGACACGAAACCAAAATGTTTCCCATTACCAATCCTCCGGAATGGTTCAAATCAGCTTTTGAAGAGTGGAATGGGAATGAGGGGAAACAGGCCATCCTTGACTGGTTTGACAACGGACCAAATCTGAAATTTGGAAAAAATTCTAAACTTGTTCCTGAATGGTATGACTGTGAATCGTGCAGTCATGATTGGCACTTTGAAGGTTTGCCAGTGAAACGTTTTAAGTCTCCGATACTTCTTCCTAGAAACGATTAGTTCTGTGAATCTGTGTAGTAGAAAGTGGTTGTAATGGATTCTGCTAGTTCTACCGGTCTCCACAAGGAACCCCTTCGGGACGTAAGTATTTCAGAACGTAATGAATACGAGTTAAACGGCGTTGTTTGTTTGAGGGGCATGTTTGATAAAGCTTGGATTAATTGGCTCAGTGATGCTTTTGAATTAGCAATCCAATCACCTGGCCCTCATTCAGAGGAATACACTCCGGAAGGTAACTCGGGCCGGTTTTTCACTGATCTTGAAATGTGGCAACGGTTAGATTCTTTTAAAGTATTTGTCTTTGACTCACCAGCAGCCAACATCGCGAAACAAATAATGGGATCAAACCGGGTTAATTTTTTTTATGATCAGATGTTTGTTAAACAAGAACACACTGAGGAATGGACTCCTTGGCATCAAGACCAGCCTTACTGGGCTGTAGTGGGGAAAGAAGTCTGTTCTGTCTGGCTACCATTAGATCCGATTACGAAAGATTCTTCTTTGAATTTTATTCAGGGAAGCCATCAATGGTCTGCCCACAATCCTCATCACTTTGGAGATGACACTCCGTATGAGGGAACTGGCTTACCTGAACTTCCAGATATTGAAAATAATCTTGATCATTATGAAATCGTCTCTTGGAGTGTCAACCCAGGAGATTGTTTAGTTTTCCAAGGCATGATTGTTCATGGGGCGTATGGAAATTACAGCTCCGAATTCCCTAGACGAGCTTTGGCTACCAGATGGTGTGGGGATGATGCCCGTTTTTTTCAAAGAGAAGGAGAAGTAGCAATACCAACCACAGACCCAGGGTTGAAAAATGGTGATCTCTTAGATTGTGATTTATTTCCCCGCATTGACTTTGATTAGTGTCTTATAGGTAGTTTATGACTTAGCAGGAATTTTGCATAGTAGCGATAAAGGTTGTTTCTGCAGTTGATAAGCCAGTTCCGGTGCCTCGGTAATGTTGAAAGGCAGAGTTTCCATTGTGATATGCGGTAATAGCATCAGCTAATTGTTCTTCACCGCCAAAGAATTGTTGCGCTTCAGCCCTCCACGTTCCACAGGTTCGAAGAATATTGAAGGAATACGCGTGGGCTGCTTCGTGTGTGATTATGTCATACAGTTTTCCTGATTCAACTCCTCTATTTGATATCCAAATTGTCTTAGCCCATTCATGTCCATGAGATCCATCAGTGCTCCAGCCAGCGGAGTCCCAAACCCCATAAGGACAATGGCCTAATGCTTGTTGACTGTAAGCGTGACAGCCATTGATTATTTCGACCTGGTCAAGCGCGCGCTGAAGCTCACTTGGGATATTTTCTGATACACGATTGAGTTCAGCCTGATATTGCCCCTCATAGCCCGCATAACATGTAATGCCTGAACATGGGCCGCTCGGAACAACATCTTGTACGATTTTTACCGGTTGTTTTTCAGGAATTGTCGGGATGTTACCTGTCTGTAGTCCGCGTTCTTGAAGAGCTACGAGATGAAGATTTCTCGTATGGGCCCCATATATGCCATCTGGAGTAGTTCCTAGCAGTCTCTGTAATTCAGCTATATCTTCTGAGTGGCTACCAAATGAGTACGGGTTTGTTAGAAGCTGAACAAATCGAGTTTCAATTTTTGATGCTTCCATGATTGATTTAGTTATTTCATCGTCTTGCACTTCTTGGTATCTAACTTCATCGGAGCTCTCTTGAATTCGTATTTCGATAAGTTCATTCGTTCTAATAAGCGATGCGTGGCTTATGCATCCTGTAGTAACAACAAGAAATATAAAAAACAAGCTTGCGAACTGTATCTTTGTGATTCGCTGTGATTGGTTATGGTTCATTCTTTCCTCTATTTATAATAATAATCATTATTATTATAGGATTTTCTGAGGGAAACGCAAGAAATGTGACGGAAGTCTCACGCCTTCCTGCACAACCACAAGCCAAGAGTCAGAGAACGAATAGGGTACGCTTAGTTTTATGTCTTCTCCTCTGCCTATAAATTTCCTAAGGTCTGCTGCTCGTCTAGACCAACTCCCCGATCGGGTCCTTGAGTTAGCTTTTATTGGTCGTTCAAATGTGGGAAAATCCTCCTTAATTAACTCGTTAGCTAATCGAAAAAAACTTGCGAAGATTTCCAAAACGCCAGGAGCGACCCAACTTATTAACGTTTATGAATTCAATCCTGAGGGTTCTGGCAACTGGTTAGTAGATCTCCCTGGTTATGGATTCGCGAAAGCTCCGAAACAAGAGATGGAGCGGTGGCGAATGATGATCGAGGAATACTTGATCGAAAGCCCAACATTGGGCGGTGTATACGTTTTGATTGATAGCGTCGTGGGGCCTACCGCATTAGATCTTCAGACAATCGAGTGGTTAGAACACATAAATCTTTCGTACCGGTTCGTCGCTACAAAGATTGATAAGCTCAGACCTTCAAAAAGTAGCGGGAGAAGAAAAGATCTTGTTGGCAAGTTAGGTGTTGAAAAAAAAGATGTGATGTGGGTGAGCGCGTCGAGTGGAGCCGGAATTCCACAACTACGCTCTGAAATTCTTGATTATTTTGACTGAGGGTTTTCTTTCTCGGCTTTCGTATAAACATCTCGTAAATCCTTTAAGCCAGCTGGAAGGTTTATAGGCGGGTCAGGTAAGGGCGTAACACCATTCTCCTTCAAAACTCGTTGCATGGCTTCAGGGTCATCACTCCATGACCGCGGGTCACCCATCATGACTTCATAAAGTTCCACTCCTTCGTTTCCAGCTACAAATGGTCCGAAGTCTGCTCCGAGCGGTAATTCAATATGTGTTCCGACTCCACATAAACGATCACCACATTGGAATTCTCCTTTAAGAACAACTAAGACATGTGGGCTAAAATGACCATGTTTGCGAACGATCATTCCTGGATCCCATTTCGCGAAGAGCGCTAGGTACATAGGGTCAGTTGAGAAGGCAACCCATTTCTCCCACACATGGGATTCTGAGCCGTCAGCATTGCGTTGACTCCGGACCGGTATCCAAGGGATCTCACCTTCTTCTATTTGTGATGTGAACTTTGGTTCCATCCCAGGCAAACGACCATTTAGAGGAGAAGAGTCCACGTTATGAATTTTCTCCTTTGTCATCGAGTTCAATGACTTTTCCACGGTTAATACTGACCCAATCACGTGCTTCAAGATATGGCCGGAATGTTTCATAAACTCGTTGCTCATCTTGTTTTGTTTTTGGTTTCTGCATTTCATAAAGGAATGGAAATTCAAGCCATGATGTAACCGATTCCCATAATCTCATAGCAGCATCTCCTTCAGGAGGGTCAATGAGCACGGGTCCATATAATGCATGGTCTTCAAAGAAAAGTGTAGGGACCCCGTAACCGCCTGCGTCTATGACCCGTTGGTGGTCTTGTTTGATTTCATCATGAGTTGTTTCGTCTTCAAGTGATTGATCAACAATCTGGGGATCCATACCTATATCTTTTAAGAGTTCTTTAGCGACGTTTGGCTCATGAGGCCGTTTTCCTTCTTCATGGAGGGCGCGCCCTGATCGTTCATACCATTTGTCAAGGTCATCCATGGATTGCCGGCGCAAAATCGCACCGATACGCATCATTGACCACCCGTAGGACCAATCACGTTCCCAAGGATGTTTTTTCCCTTCTTTTAAATTAACTTCTTCCAAGCTAAAAAATTTCCAATTAATAGTTAGTTCGTTCTGCTCGCGCACGTTCCGGATCCATTTTGATGTCTGGTATGCCCAAGGGCACATAACATCAAAATGAAAGTCAACTTCATTAGGTTCAGTATTCATCCTTCTCTCCCTTGGAAACAGTTCTTACCTATTGTTGCTTGAGATGATGCTCGCGATCAAGATGAGTAAACCAGAAGTCTGGACTAGATTGTGTTTAGAGGGAAAATGACTAGCACAGACCACACATCTATATTCTCACCGGTGCAACTTGGGCCACTAACGCTCCGCAACCGGATCATTAAAGCTGCAACATTTGAAGGCATGGCTATTGACAATATGGTCACAGATGCTCTGGTTGATTTCCACAAGGCATTTGCTGAAGGTCGAATCGGTATGACGACTCTTGCCTACTGCGCTGTCTCGCCTGATGGGCAAGGAGCTCCGAATGAGATAGTGGTCCGAGAAGACGCTGTTCCGGGGTTACGGTACTTTGTTGATGCTATGCACAACCTTGATGTTGCTGCGTCAATGCAACTCGGACATGCCGGTCCAGTAGGAATGGGAATCGGCGGGAAAGCTCTATCAGCGTCGAAGGTTTTTTCTAAGTCTCGTTTTAAGAACACGAGCCCAGCGACTGAAGATGAATTAAAGCGGGTTATTAATGATTTTGAGCATGCTGCTGTACTAGCTGCTAAGTCAGGTTTTGATTGCCTTGAATTGCATTTTGGGCATGGGTATTTAATCAGTAATTTCCTCAGCCCTAAACTCAATAAAAGAAAAGATGATTGGGGTGGCTCATTGGAGAATCGAGCTCGTTTAGCGCGAACAATTGCGAAACGGGTGAAATCAGTGGTACCGGACACCATGGCAGTCATTGCAAAAATTAACCTAGATGATGGGGTTAAGAAAGGATTCAAAGTTGATGAATGTGTTGAAGTCGCCCGCATGCTTGAATCCGACGGAACCTTAGATGCGTTAGAGCTCACAGGAGGAAGTTCATTTGAAAATCCAATGTATTTCTTTCGAGGAGACGTCCCAGTTCATGAAATGGCAGAAATTTTCCCAAAGGGGTTCATGAGAACAGGCTTCAAGTTAACTGCCAAAAAATTTATGCCCTACTACCCTTTCGAAGAAGCATATTTTCTTGAACAAGCTCGAAAGGTCCGTGAAGCAGTTGAAATGCCTTTAATTTTATTAGGAGGCATCAACAACGTTGAAACTATTCAACTCGCACTTCACGAAGGATTTGATTTCGTTGCAATGGGAAGAGCGTTACTCCGAGAGCCAGACCTTGTGAAGAAATGGGAAGATGGAATAGCTGCAGATGGACAGTGCATTCACTGCAATAAATGTATGCCTAGCATCTACCATGGAACACATTGTGTCCTCGTGCCCCACGAAGAAAGACCCGGGCATGGGAAATGGCCGCCTCCAATAACAAAAAAAGTAGGAATCAATGATTGAAATTTTGAATGACGGCAGAGTACGTATCCTTCGATTGGACCGGCCGGAATCAAAAAATGCTTTCAATGAAGCTCTATATGATGGATTAGCGGAGGCTTTAATTGAAGCCGATGATGACAATGGTGTAGCGGTAGTAATTATCACGGGAAGCGGCGATAGTTTTTCTTCCGGAACGGATGTAGTTGAACTTGGCCAACGTATGAGCGATCCGTCATTCTCTCCTGGAAAGCATGGCTTTCCCGGCTTAGCGAATAAATTAATAGATTTTTCTAAGCCTTTATTGTGCGCCGTGAATGGACTTGGTTTAGGTATAGGAGTCACTATTCTGGGCTTGTCAGATCTGGTTTTTATGGCTGAAAGTGCACGAATGAAATGCCCATTCACCGATCTTGCTTTAGCTCCTGAAGCAGCTAGTAGTTTCACTTTCCCGTTAATTATGGGAAGGCAGAACGCTACGTGGATGTTATTGAGTTCGGAGTGGATCACAGCCGAGCAATGCTTTGAGATGGGATTAGCCTACAAACTCTGTTCTGATGATGACTTAATGAGAATAACTATGGAACATGCTCAGATTCTCGCTGCTAAACCAATTAGTTCACTTGTCGCGTCAAAGAAAGTAGTTATGGACCCCTTGCGTGAACAGATCCAATCTGCAAGAAAGAGAGAGGATGCGGCATTCTCTCAATTGCTCGGAAAGCCCGCAAACATAGAAGCCTTGACGGCTTTTGCTGAAAAAAGAGACCCTGATTTTTCGAGTTTGGGTGAATAAGTGCGTGCAAACATGGTACTGATATGAATTCATCTCCTTTTTATACCGAAGATCATGAAGCATTTCGTTCAGTCATTCATCAGTTCACTACAAAAGAGATCGTTCCCTATATTGCTGAATGGGAAGAAGTTGGAGAAGTGCCTAGAACCCTTTATAAGAAAGCCGCTGAGGTAGGCATCTTTGGCGATGGCTTTGACGCTGAATACGGTGGACATGGGCAAAGAGACGCAATTCTTCGTATGGTAATCTTCCAAGAAGTAAGTGCTGCCGGATCTGGTGGAGTGGTTGCTTCACTTCTATCTAATTACATTGGCTTGCCACCGATTCAGCGCTTTGGCTCGAAGGAAATGAAGGAACGTGTTCTTCCCTCTTGCCTCTCTGGAGACAGTGTTGCCGCTTTGGCCATTACCGAACCGAGTGGAGGTTCGGATGTGAGTCGTATCAAAACAAAAGCCATCCGTGACGGTGAAGATCTTGTAGTGAATGGACAAAAAACTTTTATAACATCCGGCATGAACGCAGATTTCTTCACAGTGGCTGTACGAACCGGACAAGATGGACCGTCCGGAATTTCTCTTCTTCTAATTGAAGGAGATAGAGATGGTCTAGAACGGACACGACTTGAAAAAATGGGGTGGTTATCCTCCGACACAGCAATCCTGTACTTCGACGATGTCCGTGTCCCTGTTTCGAACCTCATTGGGGAAGAGGGAACCGGATTCTCTGCGATCGTGAATAATTTTAATGCTGAACGAATCGACATGGCAGCACAGTCAATAGCGTTTTCACGTGCTTGTTTTACAGAAGCTTTGGAATGGGCACGTGAACGAGAAACATTCGGGAAACGTTTAGCTGACCATCAGGTAATACGTCATAAGTTCGTTGAGATGGACCGGAAAATAAATGCAGCGCAAGCATGGTGCGAGTTACTTGCTTGGAGATTAAATCAAGGAGATAATCCTGTTGCTGAGATCGCTGAACTCAAAGTCCAAGCCACAACCACATTTGAATTCTGCGCTCGAGAAGCAGCTCAAATACTTGGTGGAGCAAGTTATTTAAAGGGTTCAGTCACTGAACGTTTGTATCGCGAAGTTCGAGTCCAAGCAATAGGTGGGGGTAGCGAAGAGATCATGCGTGACTTGGCAAGCCGTCAATTAGGTATTTAGCTGTTCGTTACGCAAAAGAACATCGAAAGATCAGCGCTTCACCTGAAAGTGTATATGCCTGATCTGATACTGGAATCCATACAGGAACCCCTTGTTCAGCAATTAGCGTCTCTCCAAAAGCGTTGCGGATTGAAAAAGATCCTTCTATAGAAAGAAGAATTTCTGCGCCATCAACATTTGTTTCCCAGTCTTCCTGGATTTCTAACCGAGAAAGTACAAACTCGGTTGGTGACTCATATATATGAAGTGAAGAATCTGGTCTCTGGATTACTGGGTCATGTGAAATGAACTTTGTAACGGAGAGAAATTCTTCTTGATCAATGTGCTTGGACGTCAAACCACATCTGAGAACATTGTCACTATTTGAAGTAATTTCAACAGCATGTCCCCGAAGGTACGCGTGTGTAACCCCTGGCGGAACATACATGGCTTCCCCTGGTTGTAATGTAACAAAATTTAACAACAAGAAGATTATTAGTCCTGGATCAGAAGGGTACATTTCTACAAGTTCTTTGAAATGTTCAATTTCTCTTTCAGTAACGACACTCCCATGAACTGATTCACTGACATCTAGCGTCATTGCATGGATCTGTTCCGGATTGTAATTCAAGATTTTCTGTACTGTTCTTCGTAATTTGTCAGCATCGGAATCACCAGTATTTAAAGTTTCGATAATCTCAATAAATTCAGGACTAGTTGAACAAGACATTATGTTTGTGATATCTGAAATTGACCTGAATCCGAATTTCGCTTCAAAATTCGTTAAGGCGCAGACAATTTCTTTCTTACCGCGAGGGACAAGGTACGACCTATCGTCTAAATCCAACTGCTCTACTAGGCTTACTTCTCGTGCATGCCCTTTTATAGCTTGATCTTCTGACGGGTGTACTTGAATCGAAAGTGGGCTTCCGATCGCGAGAACTTTCATGATGAAGGGAAGTTCATCTTTAAAATCTTTAGCTCGTGATCCTAATGTTTTTTCTGGATCTCTCTCAATGATCTCTTTGAGATTTAAGGAAGCTCCTTGAATTCGGCTTGGTGATTTTGGGTGGGCGCCCATCCAAAGCTCAGCTTCTGGTTTCCCTGTCGGAGTTCTTCCTTGAAGTTGAGCAAGAAAGTCTTTATCTCCCCAGTGGTAGTTCTGAATATTTGATTCAAGTAAATGCATAAATATCCGTTTATTCGCTATCTGTTCGCCATTTTTCTAAAGCATCGGAAAGTTCAATAAGGGATCGAACGATTTGATTTACGGATCGGCTAATCATGAGATTGACTAATTCTTCTCCTTCAAAACGTGAACGCCAATCAGTGAAAACTCCTATTGCTGGCTTCCCCAATGCAGCTGCATAACCAAGTTCCCATGCTGTTCCATCATCAGTGATAATCCCATTTAGGTTAGCTACGACAAGATCAGAGTCCTGAATTGCATCTCGATTATTTTCAAAGATTAGCTGAACTGTTTCAGGGGTTTTTTCAGGATTGTCACGGTGTGGAAGAAAGGTTCTGAAGTCCAAAGAGGCAATCGTTTCTTCTATTGTTTCTATCCACCAGCGTTCACCTTCATCAAATAAGGGCCCTGCCACGTACACGAGTTTGGATTCCATATACCTATGATTGCGTCTCGGGAAGGGTTCTCCACACATTTTTGGCGTGAATACAGTTTTTTTCATTTCACGGTGCTTTATGAATGTGTGTGAAAGATTTGTAGGCTGATCGATATGGATGAACTGCAACGAATCGAATTTTCTAAATTATTGACAAAATCGTTTCCGATCGTAAACGATCATCCAGATATTGCTGGCTTATTCCGAGATGCGGAAATTTTACAGCGTTTAGGTGCAGGACTCGCTGGAAGTTTCGTTCAAAGTGGAATTACAAAAGTGGTGGCACCAGAAGCTCGTGGACCTGTTTTAGGGGCTTTAGTTGCAGAATTTTTACATGCTGGACTGGTTCTTATCCGAAAGGAAGGACGGAATCACCCGGGAGCAGATACCCGTTTCCGTTCTGAACCTATTTGGAATGGAGAGCGAGAAGATTTTCAAACTCGTTCATTTGATCTAGAAAACACTGATCGTGTTTTGGTTGTTGATGATTGGATGACTACTGGGAATACAATTCGCGCAACAAAGAATTTTGTGCTTGCGGCTGGTGCTGAATATGTGGGCGCATCCGTGATTGTAAATAAGGCTTCTTTGGAGTGTTTAGAGGAGCTCGGCGTGTGTTGGCTGGTAAATTTCGACGATCTTAATTCGTAGCTTCTTTATCCAATGGGGTTCTTTGGGTGACGTTGTAGGTAGCTATACCAATGATATTTGATATGGAAGCTTTCCCGAATTGTTGACTGTCAGTCCCGTGAGGGCTTGATAAGACAACAAATTCATTTTCATCTACCTGTTCAACGTATTTTATAAGCGTCGTTTTCTTATAGGGGTGTCGAACAACAACAATATCTCCCGTCTCGCAACGCTTTTCTTTTCGGATGAGTACAACATCCTCAGGAGCAAGAACAGGAACCATACTCTCCCCTTGGACGCGGTACCTTTTGCGTTTCCCTATAGCTAAAGCGACTAGTTCTTTAAAAACTCGTCCCGTCAACTCGCCTCGTAGTAATTAACTTCTCGGCTTTTGCTTTCCCAGAACATATTATGGATTTTTTCACATGCAGCCATGAGTTCATCGGCAGCATCAGTTGAAACATGTTGTTTGCATTCTGAGCAAGCTTTCGCAGCATTCCAGAAAACTTCATGAAGATCTGGGTAAGCCTCAAGATGGACGGGTTTAAAGTAATCTGTCCAGAGAACAAGAAGTTCATGTTTTGCTAGTTCAGCCTGTTCTTCCTTAATAGCTACGTAACGGCCAACTGTGTTTAGATAGGAAGCTACTGCTTGCGTATCGCCAGGCTCTGGTGGGGTGAGGTCAAGTATTTTCTTGGTCATAGACCGGACAGCTTCAGCAGCGATACGAGCTGATGCGGGATCATATACTCCGCATGGACCGTCACAGTGAGCTTCTGCTACTGGTATTTCATTTAATCCAAATAGTTTTGAAAGGGTGTTTTCTTCCATGTGAAGATATCTCCTCGGTGTTTGTTGATGACATAAATGTATCAACAGCACGGAGTGGAGTCCAACAAAGGGGACCTCGTTTTGTTTATTTCGTGAAATATATGATTTGACACTCTGATGTTGTCTTGGGAAGTTCTTCTAATGAGCTTCGCGCTATTGCTGTCAGCTTTCGGATACGGATTACGTCATGGATTTGATTGGGATCACATAGCCGCGCTCACCGATATTTCTTCAGTTGAGAAAAACAAGCGCAAAGCTTTCTTTCTCTCCACTGCATATGCATTAGGGCATGCCGCAGTAGTGGCGATACTAGGGGTCGCTATAATTCTTGCGGACTTTACGGTGCCAGAAACTATTGACACAACATTGATGTATTTCATTGGGGTTTCATTAATCGCTCTAGGAATTTGGGTTTTGGTTGGAATTTATACACGTGGTCAAGATTTTCGTTTAAAGAGTAGATGGATGCTGATACGGGACGGGGTTTATAAAGGATTTCAACGTGTTCGTTATACGACTAAGGGAAGAAGTATTAGTTTCGAGCATTCACACGGCCATGTCCATGAAGGGGAAATGCAATTGCATGAACATTCCCATATAGATGTAGTTAATGATTCAAGTGAGAGTGACCATGAGCACTCTCATAAGCATGAGTTTATTCTTTTTGATGGTTCATTGAACCGGTCGACCGTTATGGGAGTTGGGGTTCTCCATGGAATCGGGGTTGAAACACCAACCCAAATTGCTATTTTCGTCGCAACAACACAAGCATCTGGGAAAGTCGGGGGATTACTTATTCTGATGTTTTGGATTGTTGGTTTGGTTCTCGCGAATTCTGCTATCGCTATTTTCTCTATTGGCGCTAATGACTGGCTTCGTCGCCATCATTTCGTTTACGCGTTATTAGCTGGGATAATTGGCATCTTAAGTATTGTGATCGGCATATTGGTTCTCTTTGAAAAAGATGGCCTATTGCCGGTTTTCTAAACGGGCATTCACTTGAGATCTTGTAGGGAGAGAACTTTGTGCCCCTGCGACGAGTGTCGTTGCTGCTCCGACTCGAACTGCTTCTCCGACTGTGGTGACAAGATCTAACCCTTGGGATAGCCCTCCAGCTAGAGCTGCACAAAATGAGTCTCCGGCGCCAGTGGTATCAATGGGGTTGACTTTCGGAGCGGGAACATGCACTGCTTCATTGTTCACGACCACGACAGCTCCATCGGCTCCTAACGTGACGACAACGGACGCGCATGGCAGTGTGTTTGCAGCTTCTATTGCTTCGTTTACGGAATTGATAGGGCCTGTTCCAGCAAGTAATGAAAGTTCTGTTTGGTTTGGGACAAGGACGTCCACGAGGTCAAGGAGTTCAAGGGGAACGATTTCTTCTGGTGCAGGTGCGGGGTTCCAGATAAAAGTTCCGTTGGTGTTTCTTGCTGCGGCAAGAACACTTTCTATGGGGATTTCTGCTTGAGCGAGGACAATGGGTGCTGTAGAAACAGTTTGAGCTTCCGCTATGTCGTCTGGTGTTAACCGTGCGTTAGCTCCTGGACTGACCACTATTGCATTATCTCCATCGTTTTGGACGGCGATCATGGCTATCCCCGTTGGGACTTCTTCCGTCGCCAGTAAATACGTTGTTTCTACTCCATCTTTTTCTAAACATTCTCTTAGGAATATTCCGGTTTCATCGTTTCCGACTCTTCCAATCATTGCTGACCGGTACCCAAGGCGGGCAACTGCTACTGCTTGGTTTGCGCCTTTCCCGCCTGGGATACGTGAAAGGTCTCCTCCGAGGACAGTTTGTCCAACTTTGGGGATGTTCTCAACATTGACGACGAGGTCAAGGTTGCATGAACCTACGACGGCAATATCTATGGACATGTTCAAAGTCTCCCACATAGATAGGGCTGGGACCAAGAACTTATCAACCGTATAACCCGAGCAGTTTCCCAGTTAATCCAATAGCGGCAATAACCATAAAGATCCTAATGGCGCGTTCGCCACCACGTACCGCTATTCGCGCCCCTACCCATCCACCTATTGATAACCCAGTGGTTAAGATGATTGCCGGCCACCAACGAACTTTACCTTGGATGATGAAAACCGGAAGAGCCGTCATGGTCACAGCTAATGTCACGAGAACTTTCACAATGTTGGCTTTCATTAATGGAAGTCCTGA
>Ga0208764_10001068_pt1 | contig 17849 bp, 8 predicted proteins | sample ETNtaG_18_FD_185762 | JGI IMG/M metagenome (GOLD analysis project Ga0208764, IMG submission 185762) | Marine microbial and viral communities from oxygen minimum zone, Eastern Pacific Ocean - ETNP201302SV91 (SPAdes) (version 2) | ecosystem: Environmental > Aquatic > Marine > Oceanic ... | reverse complement strand
TGACGGGACATATAACAACAGGAACGTACCTACGCCTATGTCTGTGATTCCAACTAACCGCTCTTTGGCCGCACTCGATCTTGGCGCATTCCACACATGCGGGATACTCGACGACGGGTCGGTGCATTGCTGGGGGTCGAATGATCGCGGGCAGGTCGGTGACGGCACCACAAACAACTCTACCTACCCAAGGGCCGTACAATTACCCCAGGGAAGAACAGCAATATCGATAGATGTCGGAAATGCACACAGCTGCGCTATTCTCGATGACAGTAGTGCAATGTGCTGGGGGTGGAACGATTACGGCCAGCTCGGTGACGGCACCACAAACAACAGTTCGACTGCCGTAACCGTCGTGATGCCATCTGGACTAGGATTGGCCGAAATATCGGCGGGCGCCCGTCATACCTGCGCGGTCGCGACCAATGCGTCGGTATACTGCTGGGGGGCCCATGTAGAGGGAACACTCGGACTGGGCGAAGGCGTCGACAGCGACGTGCCAGCATATGTCGATCTTGGTGCCGGTAGACACGCTTTGATGAGCGAGAGAGACAATGACGACGATGGGATAGTCAACATCCTCGATCCGTTCCCCGAGGGCTGCATCACTCCAGGGACCTACGATGCAAACGGGAATTGCCTCGATGCCGATCCAGGACACTACGCTGCCGGAGTTCATCCCTACGAGCAATTCCCATGCAGCCCCGGGACATACCAGCCAAACTCCGGTCAGACAGATTGCATTGATGCCAGTGCAGGTAACTTCGTCGAGAATGCAGGCTCTTCTGCTCAAACCAACTGCGAAGCCGGTAGCTTCCAACCGGATTCAGGCCAGGTCTCTTGCTTACTCGCTGATCCGGGCAACTACGTTTCGGACGAAGGATCAATTCGTCAGGATCAATGCTCTGAAGGATCATACCAACCGTCATCAGGAGCAACCGGTTGCAATAATGCAGATCCAGGACACTTCGTGATAGGCTTCGCCTCTGAAGAGCAGACTCCCTGCTCCCCGGGCACATACCAGATGCTGTCCGGAGCAAACTCCTGCTTCCAGGCAGGCCCCGGATTCTTCGTCCCCGATGGGGGCTCGGTCGCCCAACAGCAATGCTCCACTGGAACATATTCCTCCGAGTTAGGCCAGGCAAATTGCACCGATGCCTCACCCGGCTTCTTCGTAAACGGGTTGCAGCAGACCTCGCAGTCACCTTGCCAACCCGGTGAATTCCAGAACTCCCCCGGTCAGGACTCCTGCTTGGAGACTGATCCAGGGCACTACACGGATGAGGAGGGCTCGGCCGATCAGAACCCCTGCGAAGCCGGGAGCTACCAGCCGGATTCGGGCCAGACCTCCTGCATCCTTGCCGATCCAGGATACTACTCGATTGCTGGGGCAACATCCCAGACCCAATGCGAGAACGGGACTTACTCCTCGGAGTCGGGCCAGCCCTCCTGCACCCATGCCGAACCAGGGTTCTACGTCGACTTAGACGGTGCAACTGGTGCTACGCCCTGCCCACCAGGGGAGTACCAGTCCGAAGCAGGCTCCTCGGGTTGCGAGACACCACCACCTGGCCAAGTGGCTAGCCCAGACGGCTCGTCCATCTCGGTCTGCCCTGCCGGGAAGTACCAGCCAGGCGGGCAGACGAACTGCATCGAAGCCTCCCCGGGTAACTACGTGAATCAGTCCGGAGCGTCTTCGCAGACCCCATGCGAAGCAGGCACATTCCAATCGGAACCCGGCCAGTCATCATGCGATATGGCCACTCCTGGAAACTTCGCAGACTCGATCGGTGCCGTCAGCCAGACACCATGTCCCAAGGGACAGTACCAGTCATTCGGAGGGCAGGACTCATGCCTCTCGGCCATGGCTGGAAACTACGTTCCAGAGGAAGGGTCCGTGTCCCAGACCACCTGCAAGGCCGGGAACTACCAGCCGGATGAGGGGGCAGACACGTGCATCCCAGCCGACCCAGGAAACTACGTCTCGTCTTCGGCTGCGACTTCGCAAAGCCCATGCCAACCAGGTACCTACCAATCGACGGAGGGCAAGATTGCCTGCCTCCCTGCGGATCCGGGCAACTTCGTCTCAGAGGCCGGCGCAACCGAACAATCCCCGTGCCCGTCAGGGACCGAGCAGGAACTCGGGGGGCAGATTGAGTGCGTCGACATCGAGAGGCCGATATGGATGACAATCCTGATGGTAGCCGTCCCTGCGGTGGTACTAGGAACCATGGCCATACTCTATATCTCAAACAAGAGGAAGTCGAGCGGTGGAGGCCGTGGAAAGGCCTACATGTACTCCGAGGACATCAGGAAGTAGCACACTAAAGAAGACACACCAGTTATATGAAACCCCCTTCAGCGAGTCCCATGAGGGATTACCCCGGAGACAGAATCGACCTGCGGAGCGACACGGTTACCCAACCAACTCCGCCAATGAGGGAGGCTATGGCAAAGGCATCAGTCGGGGATGATGTTTGGGGGGACGATCCCACGGTTATACAACTCCAAAACATGGTAGCCGGACTGCTGGGGAAAGAGGCAGCCATCTTCGTCCCCTCAGGAACCATGTCTAACAACGTTGCAATAAAATCTCAAACGAACCACGGCGATGAGATTGTCACGCACCGCAATAGCCACATCTATCTGTGGGAATCAGGAGCTTATGCATCTCTAGCCGGGTGCTCCGTTTCACTGGTTGACGGAGACTGGGGGCAGATGACGCCCACCGGCGTACAGGATGCGATCAGGAAAACGGCTGGGAGCAACTACCATTTTCCCGATTGTAAGTTGGTATGCGTAGAGAACACCGCCAACGTAGGGGGGGGCTCGATCTACGAGCAAAAGACTCTTGATGAGATATGCAAAGTCGCTCATGACAACGACTGCCGAACCCACTTGGACGGTGCACGTTTGTTCAATGCTGTGATTGGCAGTGGGGTGGATCCCGCAAGGATGGTTCGAGATTTCGATACGATATCCATTTGCCTGTCAAAGGGCTTAGGGGCCCCAGTGGGTTCCGTTCTGGTAGGGGATCTCGAAACCATTTCCAAGTCTCGGTGGTGGAGGAAGACATTCGGAGGCGGGATGAGACAGTCAGGGATCCTTGCTGCTGCAGGAATTTATGCCTTAGAGAACAATATAGGACGACTCTCCGAGGACCATGTCCGGGCATCCAAGCTTGCTGAAGCAATCAGTAAAATGAGATCTTTCTCCGTCGAATTAGAGGCAGTCCAATCCAATATGGTCTACGTAAAATGCAACGAAGATGGTGCGAAAGAGGTCGCCAGCAGGCTCGCTGGACGCGGCGTCGATGTTAGTGAGGAATCAGACTCCATAGTGAGAGCCGTCACGCATCTTCACATCACAGACGAGGACATTGACAGGGCGATAGAGGCCTTCGAAGACTCACAATGACCCGTAAGCGTTCAATAACTCGCCCACCTCGAGTCGAATGTGAGACGTCTAGTGGCAATCCTCTTGACTGCAATCATTCTATTGCCTATTCAGGCCACAGCAACCACGAATAGCCTCTGGGATGAAGCCAGGGTATTCGATGAAAGAGGGACATACGGTGGTACAATAGGTGGCATCTCCATTGACATAAACAATAACACAACTGATGAATTAATCATATCACAAGTGGCGTCGTTGCCAAGCATCGTCGAAGTATACACGGCCACTTGGTGCCTGAATTGCGTCAAGACAGAACAGGCCTTGGATGAGGCCATCGAAAGCCTCCCGAACCCCGCTAAGGAAGTCACAAGGATACACTATCACAGATACCTCTACGAGACTCTGGACCCCTTCGGAAGCAACTCGACAGATTCTCGATGGATCGATACCTACGGGAAGGGATCACTCATTTCCTCAGAGATTTCATTCGAGGCATCAGACGGGAGAACCGTTCAAATTGACGGGACCGAAAGATCGGCCCCGTCAAATGTTTTCGATGGTGAGAGGATGTACACCGGAACTAGTACCAAATCCAACACTTTGCAAACTGACTATGGTACTGCACTGACAATGGGCTCCAGTAATCCTTTCTTCATTCACAACAGTAGCCTCCAAATAGCCGTTCTTCAGGATGCTTCGGTTCCCGAACTTTTCTCCTTCCAATGGAACATCAGCCTCTTGTCCGGGGTGGAAAATTGGGAAGCTACCAGTTGGCTGATGTTCGTCGAGCGCAGCGCAAACTTCCCAGAGGGAAGCAATGGGAAGGGGAACTACAGCCATATTCTCCACGAGGCAGTAAATATTGGCCGTCAGGCTAATTCCTCAATCCTCATCGATCCGCCAGAGCCTTGGGATGGGGACGACATGTCCGTGATCCTGTTGGTGGATTGGACAACTCGCAGCCCTTCTAACGGTGACAATTCACTTCCAGCACCGGCATTATCAGCGCTCCTATCCATGCTCGCCGCTTTGGTACCCAGACGCGACAGGGATTCCGAGTCATTGCAATGAGTGCCAACAGTTGGGTTGAATAACCACCCCCGAGCATGGTCAATGCTCGGAGATGACATGTTGGCGACAAGGGAACATTGTGTGACCAGCGAGAGGGTCCCTAGGGGGCCAATGCCAGCATGGCTCAAGGAGCAGATCAAGCGACAGTCCTTGGGCGAACAAAGCACAGACACGAGTCTCCACGGGAGAATCATGGTAGTCTACCCCACAGAGAAATCCAGGATGCAAATCCTCTCCTCTATAGGCCTCCGAGGAGCCGTAGACCGTACTCTACACCACACGATACAGTCTCTCATTTCATCCTTGGTCGCAGACCTCAGGATGCCTCGAGTACTGTCCAATGACGGCCCTCTGTTGTCAGTTATTCATGCCGAATGCAGGAAGGAAGCAGCAAGACTCGGCTTTCCACTAATCAACCCACTACCGGAAATGAGGTGGGGGAGGGGGAAGACCGAGGCCCTGGCTGAACTCCACTACCAGCTTTCCAGAGAGATGGCGGTTAGCAGATGGCAAGGACCCGGAATGGTGACTTTCAGAAGAGTCATCGAACGCCTCGAGGAGAAGCTGCGATTCACCCACCCAGATATGGCCGTTGGTCGAATCATTGACTCATTGGAGAGCGGCACCACTCCTTTCTCAGTCTCCGATATAGATGGCATAATCATGCTTGATCACTCCCCGGTCTTATGCCGATCCCATACCGAGATGCTCCTATCCCTGTCAAAGCACAGCCCAATACACCAGCTCGCCCATCCTGGTAATTTCAGACTCGGGCACCACGGAAACCTCCTCGTCGATGAGCACCCTGTGAATGATCCGCATGACCTCCCGAACTGGGTCCCTAGTGGCAGGACGCCTGCAAAAGCAGTACCATCGGAAGTCACAAGAATCCTGCTCAGGAGGGAACCCCACTCTTTCGACGTCACGACACGACTGGTCTCTGACAGGCTAGCTAATGGGGACTCGGAGATCATCATCATCGATCCAGCCATCGAGAAAAACAGACACAGGTGGGAGCAGGCACTTGGGTCAATCGGAATTTACCTGGAGAGGGGGAGAGAGCCTCCCTCGTCCCACCCCATTGGACACTGGGTATTGCGCCTCGCAGGCCTTGCTCATGGCCCTGATGCATTCTCGCTAGAGAATCTGAGGGCCCTTTCCCTGCAGAGATCCATCACCCCGTTTGAGATTGCCTCCCAGCACCCAACCGAGCCTGAGATCTCCCCCTCCGCCGACCCAGAGTTACTCACAAAACTAGCAAGGAATGAACACGTCCTTGGAGGTCCAGGAGCCCTACTAAAGTGGATTGACACACTCTCACGACCACCCTCAGACGAGAGGGACGGACCGTCAAAGGAGGCAGCACAATGGTGGCTACTCTGCTTGGCCAATTCCCTATCCCCCATTCTCCGAGGTTCGGATAGGGAACTGGTACGGGAACTCGGGCATCCGATTGGGTGCTACACAGGCTCCCAGCTCCCCCTTCCGGATATCGCATCGGACGGGGATGGATGGCTGAATAACACCCTGTCCCTAATCGACCTAGATTCTGAGATGCAGCTCTACCGTGGGCGGGGCCTCTCTCCTGCAGCAGCAGTCCACGCACTGGTTAGCGACAGGGGGGTCCTGAGGGAGATGCAGCGAAGATCTGGACAGGGAGGGCCAACCCTTGGGCCTGATTGGGTGGACGAACTAATTTCACTAGCCGAGCAATCGTCTGCAGTCACGGGGGGTCCGAACTTCTCCGGCAACGTCTCAGTCCTAAGCCCAGAGGAGGCCCTTGGTTGCACCTCCGAACTAGTGATCCTTGCCAACCTTTCCAGCTCTTCATGGGACCTCAGAGTCCCCAAGACTCCGTTCATAGGTGAGGAGGAACGCCATTCTTTGGGCATTCTCAGGCCCGATGCCCCAATCAGGGACGCCAGACACAGCCTGCAGCATATCTTGCAATCCTCACCAGAAGTGATTATCCTCGACCCGAGCATGGATGAAACAGCCCCCCCATCCGCACCGATTAGGGAATGGGCCCGCGACTCCGATGTCGAGGGAACCGAGGAGGGGGATTACCAGTACTCCATGGGGTTCGCTTCTCCGAGGGATGCCAGACAGGACGACGGCTTGCGAATCAGGGAGTCACGCGAACCATCCACGCCCCCAATCAACCCTAGCGCGGTCTCGATTCCAATCGATCCCCATGTCCAGAGGGATCGTGAAAGAAGACAGCCCTCAATAGCCGATGAAGATGGCTATCTCCCTGATGATGCTGGAGAGCACATATTCTCCCTGGAGGGGCTAAAATTCCACGGAAAGAGTCCCCCTGGGGTCGAAAACCCCCGAACCAACCAGAGGTGGCCAGTTGTGGGTGGCATATCCGAAGGAAGACCATCCCTCTCGATAGACCCGAGACCGCTAACCCCCTCCCCGACCGGCTCATCGGTGAGCGACTCCAGACACGGGCACGCTGGGGAGGTATCAACGGATGTCCCTGTTTGGTCGCCAACCAGGCTTCAGACTTGGTTGAGGTGCCCTAGGATGGGGTGGCTATCTAGAGAACTGGATGCAGGTCGGGAAGAATTGCAAGGTGAGGACATCGACAGCAGAACCTACGGCGAACTGCTCCACAATGTCCATCACGACATCATTGCAAAGATCTTGGATTTCCCAACCAGCGAGGAACGAATCTTCGACGGAGAATCGGGACATCCGAGCATCGGGAAATCAGGCTTGCACCCGAACGAGGTGATGAGGATCGCACTGGAGTCCCTGGATTCCAGGGCCCCTTGGCTAGAGAGATCAGACGCAGTCTCCACACAGCGTCTGAGGTCGTTGACCGGCATGTCCAGACAGGAATGGAGCAGCTGGCTCGCAGACCCTTCTCCAACACCCCCTGCGGGCAGGGTGGGAAGCATCGTGTCAGCAGAACTGCAGATAGCCGACTCGACTCCCATTTCCATAGAGTGGATGATCGGGAAAGAAGGCTCAAAGAACGTAGACATCTCACTCCCGAAGGAACTCTCTGGGTACGTCAATACCGAACCGATCAAGGTCAGGGGGTGGATAGATCGCGTAGATCTACTCCCACACGACTCGGCGTCCGAGAAGTGGGTTGACAATGACGGGGACGACAGCGTCGCACCAATCAGAGTTCTTGGTACGGGGTGGAGGCCAAAGAGAATAATTGCAATCAGGGACATCAAGACCTCGGAGTCAGCCCTCCCTAGGAATCGGCATTACAGGGGCCTCCTCGAAGAACTGCAATTGGCAGTTTATGCCCGTGCATGGGAGGAAGCACACCCGGGCGACCTGGTCCTTGCAGCAGGCATATCCGTATTCGGACACAATTCCGACCACCTCCTGGAGATCTCCTCTCAATACTCAGAGTCCCGAAAGGACCTCAACATCGGGACAAGGTCATCAATCACAAGCACAACACACAGATTCGCCGACGAGGACGAGAAAACCCAGAGCGACCACTTCAGATCATGGATGGCACAGAGACTCTCAGTAGCCCTAAAGGTAGCCTCCAACGCAAATTCGGGAAAGGTTCACCCAACGCCATCACCAGGTGTCTGCGGATACTGCCCAGTTAGAGAAACATGCAACGTCAGAATGGAGGGATCATTCTGATCCGACTAAACACGGCCCAGCGCCTGGCCCTGAACCTCGATTCGCATATTGTCATCGACGCAGGCGCTGGCACCGGCAAGACGAGCACCATCGTTGACCGAGTCATAGAGCACTATCTCGCCTCGGATCAACGGGCAACTAGGCTCCTGCCCAAACCAGCCAGACCCTCCAGCACCGGAGGGGGGATGGTCACAGCCCCCGCTTCGGAGAGAGTCAACCTCGAAGAATGGGACGGGCTGCTTCCAGGCGAAGTCGTCCTCCTCACATTCACAAACAGGGCCGCAGACGAGATGAAAGATCGCCTTCGCAGCGCAATCTCAAGGATTAGGCCAGGCCCATTGGGAGATGACGGAAAGCATAGGTTCGATCCTAGGGTAATGAGCCAAGGTTTCGTCGAGCAGTTACTCACGCTCCTGGAAGACGCGCCAATCGGAACGATCGACTCCTTCCTATCCCAATTGGTGTCCCCGTATCGTGGAAATCTCGGAGATGCGCTGAGCCGGGAGAATGTATCGGATGCATCAAGGGCGATATTGATCGAGACCGCGCTCAGGACCATCTGGAGACTCGCTAGCGAGAGGAATCGAATCGGAGAAGCGGTTGATGCCGGAATACCAGCCCATATCGCTTCGGAGGTCCTCTCCGCGCGGGACCGGGTCGCTCGCCACTACTCGGGCAGGACATCAGCAGCCAGAGTACTCAGAACACTAGTGGGAAAAGCCGTCTTCGTTGAGGAGTCATCTCGCAAGATTATGGACGAAGGCGGCTCATTCGACCCAAACAAGCTGCTATTGACAATCATGTCCTCTGTCGACAAAGAGGAGATTTCCGCACAGTCTCAGAGACTTCACTCGATTGTGTCAGACATCTGCGAGACAATCAAGGAATCACTCCAGTCCCCCTCAGCTGCCGGTTGGTCCTCCGAGACTCGGATGGCATCCCTAGACGAACTAGGCCGGAACGGACCCCCCTCCGGCGAATGGGACAAGCTGTGCTGGATGGGGCACGTTCTGACTTGCATCGTCAGCCCATCGTCACTAATGGGGAAGGAGATGAAATTCTTCCCGAGAATGAAGCTCCCATCTGACTCCTGGCCAGCGGGAGTGAGGAGTTATGCGGAGATAAAGGACAAGAATCTGAAATCAACCTACACATCCACGATGACGTCGAAAATCTCGGAGCTGCAGCGAATCTGGTCAGATGATCTGGGAAGCATGATGCTTCACTTCGTAAGGACAGCAATCATCCTCGACGAGTCCAAACCCCCCGAGGTACCCCCCGACTGGGAACAACCATCACAGCCCCTCCCGCTCGAAATCCCGGAGCGGCTGGACAATCCGAAGAAGAACCATCACTTCTCATTGGACGCCGAGATTCAGAACCTTCGGGACCTACATCTCCTCCATCTGGGATTCCAGGGCGTTATGAAGAATCTGAAGCAGCGCGATGAGGTCCATGACTTCGACGACATTCAGAGACTTGCAGGAGACCTGCTGCTGGCAAATTGCCCAGAGACTTGCAGGACGTTCTACCACCCTTCGGTCCAGAGGGAGTTAGATTCAATCAGCCCAGACAGCCCATGGAGGGATGATCACATAGCTAGGGCACTGGACGAGATATCCAGACTCGAGCTAGATACGGCATCAGCAGGTGCATGGGCATCCAAATTGGGAGCCATCAGAACAGATCTGGAGAGTCGGAGGCGCCTCCTCGAAGAAATCAGAAGGAGATACAGAGCCTTCATCATCGACGAGGCGCAGGACAACTCCCCCCTCCAATGGAGGCTGCTATCCAGGTTGTGGGGCCCAAGGGAGACCAGGGAAGGTGACCCCCCCAAGCCAGACACCCCCTGGGAGCCCACCGTGTGTTATGTTGGAGACGTTAAGCAGAGTATCTACGCCTTCAGGCAGGCAGAGGTGACAGGATTCCTTGACTTCGCCAAGTCACTAAGGTCAATTAACGTGCATGAGTTCTCCAGCGTCCCGGAGCTTACCAGAAAACCAGCCCTCAGGAAAGAGTCCCATAGCAGGGACCCGAGGAATGACCACAAGTCGAGCATTGCAACGGCATCAGAGTATATGCAAAGGGGCGGAAGGGACCTAGTCCCTTGGATCCCATTCGACTCAACCGACTGGGACCTACCCGCCCCGTCAGGGGGGGAGGTCAGGGCTCGAAAGGAGGGGATGGTGCCCCTGCAGGTAAACTACCGCTCCGAAGGAGGCCTTCTGGACGTGATGAACGAATGGTGGGAAGACGTCTTCTCGGATAGGCACAGGCTAATCTCCAGAGGGGGGTTCTATGCTTCGTCACAGACGCTCCATTCATTCCCAGAGAAGAGGAATAATCCAGGTTCGATCGAGTGGATTTGCCCGCCCGACTCCGATGGTTCCACCGATCCCGACACAGATCTGCGCACCCATCTAGATCCGTTCGGACCGGGCTCGTTGGATCGATTGGAGAGGCAAGCCATGCTCATAGCACTGAGAGTGAGAAGCCTCATCGAGGGGAGCCCGGTAAGGGTCAGATCCGCCGGAAACTCTTGGAAAGAGGTACAACCAGAAGCGGCAGTCAGACCAGAAGAAATCACTATCCTTCTGCCAAGCAGAACCAACCTAAGGGACGCCATCATCAGGCATCTGCATGATCTCGGAGTCCCGGCACAGGTTGACCGCGAAGGAGGGTTGTTGGAACGCCCGGCGGCCGCTGCTTTGGAGGGGTTGGTACAATTCGTCGCTAGACCGACATCCAGGCACAACGCAGCATGGGTGGCCCGCTCAGCACTATTCGGGATGTCCGACACCCAACTAAACGACTTCCTATCCAATTCGGAAAGGGGGGGAGACTTGCTCTCCGGGCTTCTATCTAGATGCTCCAACGAGAGACAGAGGTCACTGGTATCGAGATGGTGCGAACTCGCCTCCTCCGCTAGCCTCGTAGAACTCCTGGAGGACACCATTGACCGCTCGGACCTGCTCGTCGCATATCCGGATCAAGTCTCAAGGCAGGACGCGGAGCAGTTCGTCGATTTGATCAGGACTCTTACCACAGAGGGCGGCGGCGACCCGATAGTCCTCTCTGACAGGCTTAGGGACCTCAGGGAGAGCAGCTCCCAGGCAATCGAGGCATCGACCATCCCCCCAACGAATGCAGTCAAAGTAATGACGATCCACAGCTCAAAGGGACTCGAGGCCAAGGTTGTCATCCTAGCCGACCTGTTCTCCCCTAGGCAGACTACCATGATTAACGAACAGAGAAGCAGACTCATCGTGAGCCCGGAGATGTTCGCAGGCCATCCCAACCCATGGCCCGCAGAAGGGAAAAAGCCTAGGTCACAGATATGGGAACACGTCTCCCTCCTCCACAGGGCTAGGAAGAACGCCGAAGCAAGGAGGCTCCTCTATGTCGCAGCAACGAGGGCCGAAGAGAAGCTAATCATCACCGGCGCTCCGAGGGGGACACAGTGGCTGGACGACGAGGGCATCGTGTTCCCATGGGCATATGACAAAAACGCCCCCCAATTGGGGCAAATGTGGCTCGAATCACTGCGTATGGGATCATGGAGGAGGGGTGAACTTGAGTCACCATGGCTCGAAACATTGGAAGATGGATCGGAACCAGTATTGACAAACACAGGAACCAGGAGCTTGGACCCCGGGAGCCTGCTGGATCATGCCTACCTCGGGGGGAGCAGCAATACGGGCATGATCATGCTCCACCATCCCGACTGCTTCTCGGAGAACAACGAAGATGGAAATGCAATCATGACCCCGATCCAGAGAATCGAGTCAATCGACCAAGCCTCCCGTGGACGCCAATCAACCGACCCACCAACACCCCTCCCCCCACGAAGGGAGTCCTCGACCAGAGTCCGCGTGAAACCAAGCAAACTACCTTCATACTTCGAATGCCCTAGGTGCCACTGGCTCGAGGTCAGAGCAGGCGTAGAACCCGCCTCGATACTTTCCAATAGCGGACCCGGAACGACGAAGTCAGTTCTGTCGGTGGATCCTGCAACCTTCGGGAATGTCTTCCATAGGGTCATTGAGATTGGCATCGGGAACCCGGGTCCAGGCGAAAACGGCCCCAGCACGCCGCTGCCGTCTTCATGGACCACCAAGACTGAGGACAGAATCACAGACGAAGATATCCACAGAACCGTGTTCTCCGAGCTCCTACCAGCCGATGCCGACGCCGAGAAGGTCGCCGAGGCCATCTCGATTATGGCCCAGAGAGTCTCGGAAGGGACGCTTGGCGAGATGATACGCGGAACCGAGTTGGGTGGAATGCGAGTGGAGGGCCTCAGGACAGAGATGCCATTCCATGTCTCCATCCCAGTTTGCTTCGACGCTGTAACGAGGAGCAAGTGGTCACCAGATGGGGAAGAGCACCTCGTGACAATCGATTCCACCACCATAGACATGAGTGGGGTGATTGACCTAGTCCTCTGCACTAGCAACCTGAATGGGCCACCGACAATCAGAGCCATAGACCTGAAGACATCCGATGCCCACTGCCTCCTCGATCAATCCCATAGTGGATTATTGGATTCCATGGGGGATCAAACAACGGGGCCTGCCTGCGAAGAGGAGGAGGAACTCCTACGCAAGCACGGGCTGCAAATGGCATTGTATCACCAAGCCCTGGAGGAATCCGAAACCGATAGGTCAAACGCGAGCCTGCCGAAGAGACAGGTCCTACCCCCCGCCATCCTAGTAGGGGTTACTGGCAGACTAGTGGAATACCCACAATCTCTCCTCGATGAGGCGAAGGTGGACTTGATGGAGACCCTATCAAGAACCGCAAGAATGTCCCTCGCGTCGGATTTCCCCATCTCCGAGATCGAGAAATTCCAGAGAGCGACCAATCAGAAGTGCAAGATCTGCTCATCTTCTGATAAATCTCAGTAGAAGGGTCCATGAGTGAACACCCCGGGTAGGGGTCATGGCGCTGGACCTGGGAAATTTGATGGATAGGAGTGATGAGATTTGGGAGCAGTCGATTCTTCCAAGCCTATCTGATTTTATTGAGATAAAGGCCCTCTCCCCGCTGTTTGAGCCTGATTGGGACAATCTAGGGGAGTTAGACGACACCATCGAGATATTCTGCAAATGGCTCGACGAGCAGGGCATCTCCGGGATGTCATACGAGACGCATAGGATCGACGAACTCTCCCCCGTGCTCCTGGTGACGATCGAAGGAACCGGACCAGGCGAGGTAATCTTCTACTCCCATCTCGATAAGCAGCCATCGAAACCAGAGTTGTGGTCAGAGGGACTCCACCCCCTGAGGGCCGTCAGGAGGGACCCATGGCTCTATGGCCGCGGCTCCGTTGACGATGGTTATGGGGGGTACCTATGCGCCACCTCGATCCGACTCCTGCAAGAGGCCCGGGCTCCACACCCTCGTTGCACGTTGATCATCGAGACCTGCGAGGAATCTGGGTCATTCCACCTCCCTCCATACCTAGAGGAACTGACGGACCAGTTAGGAGATCCGGACATGGTTGTTGTCATGGATAGCGGGGGCCCGGATTACGACCATGTATGGATGACTGAGGCCCTAAGGGGCCTGGTTTCGGGAACGCTTTCTGTGAAGGTGTCTCACGAGGGCATCCATTCTGGAAACTCAGGTGGGTCGATCCCCTCTTCGTTCAGGATTCTGCGGATTCTCCTGGACAGAGTTGAAGACTCCGCCACTGGCCGAGTTCTGATACCAGAGATGCATATCGAAATTCCACAAGAGGTGAGGGACAAGGCCGTTGCTCTTCGAGAGATAGTGGGAAACAGCATCTGGGAGCAGTTCCCCACCGTCGGTTCGCTCAGACAGGCGTCAGAGACAACCGAGGACATGATAGTGGCAATGAACTGGGAGCCGACGCTCTCGATAATAGGTGCCGATGGGATGCCATCGGTACAGGTCGCGGGAAACGTTCTCCGAACAAACACCGATCTAAAACTAAGCTTCAGGATACCACCAGGCGTAGACTCGGAGGTTGCAATAGCCTGTGCGAAGAAGACCCTGGAGGAAGACCCACCATACGGTGCCGAGGTAACCTTCACCCCAGACTCGTGCGCAGATGGGTTCCACGCCCCTCCTCTCGAGGGAACCGTCTCGGATGCAATCCATGACGCCTCAATGGAGCTAACCGGACTCCCCCCATTGGCAACTTGGACCGGGGGGACCATACCATTCATGGCGATGATGCAGGGAAAATATCCGGATGCCATGTTCCTCTGCACCGGCTCTTCCGGTCCTGGTAACAACGCGCACGGACCCGATGAGAAATTACACATCCCCTCATCGAAGAGGCTGACGGTAGCCCTTTCAGCAACAATCTCAGCTATTTGCGGAAACCCATGATTAGCCGTTTTCCCCCCATCTAAGTGCCGCCGGGGTTATATCGGGGTCACCTGCGCACCATGGAGGATGATGGGCCAAGACGACTCAGCCGCAGCAGACCCCCAGCCGACTATCCAAGAGCTAGAGCAGCAGGCTGCCAAGGACAAGGAGGCTCTGGACAAGCTCTTGGTCGCATATCAGGCACAAGAGGCCGATATCAGAGAGATGAAGGCCCAGGTGGAGACCCTTAACCGAGAACTGATTGACAAGGAGACCGAGAAGGAAGGCATCAACAACCTCCTAGCAAACCTACGTAGGCAGAAGGACGAGATGGAAGTCGAGCTAGCCAAGGCAAACACGAAGATCCCATACTTGGAGAGCAAACTCGACAAGACCGAGGAGTTGCTAGAAAGAGAGAAGGCGAGACTAGGACAGGTACTCACTGTAGCCGAGGAGATAGACGAGTCAAACCAAGCTGCACAATCAGAGCTAGGCGCGAGGGACGATTGGTATGTTCAGCACATGCAACTCTTCGAGGACCTCAATGAGGCAATCCAGACCCGTCACGACATGATCGACAGGGCCATAGCCACAGCCAAGGACATCCATTCCAAGCAGGAATCCTTCCAGGCTCAAAAGCAGGCAGTGATCGAGGAGATCAAGGAAATGGCAACAGAGGACGAAGGTCCAGGTGACTCCGATGAACCGGAGTCTGAGAACGAGTAACCCCTACTCGCCTACCTTCTTGATGAATCTGGCTGGTATCCCTCCCCAGGCTTCTCCATCGGGGATATTGGTCCATTTAGGCACCACGGCTCTAGATGCTACGACCGCTCCTACACCGATTGTGCACCCGGGTTGAACCGTGCTCCCTCCTCCAACCACTGCGTTGTTACCAACATGCACAGGAGCCAGAACAATTTCCCCCCGCTCAACCAGATGCCCATTTATTGTCGCATTTCCACCAACCACAACTCCATCCCCGAGAGTCACCATATGAGCGTCATTCAACGAATCTGTGAGAATTTGGACTCCCTTCCCAATCTTAGCACCCATTAGTTTGTAGTATATGTTAACCTGTAGTGACGGGACTATATTCTTGATGAACATCTGTGCCACCTTGTGGAAAACCAGCGACCAAGCCCATGCAATCGTGACCCAACTATTGAGTGGGTATCGACCCTCCTTCAGAGGGGGTCGCAACAGCCCTCCAAGAACGCCGCAGATCAGCAGCAATGTCAACCCCCATAACAAGTATCCAATACCCAAACCCACACAAATCCCGAAAGCCTCAATCCAGAAATCCTGGGCCTTGCTCCATTCCGAGATTTCCGTGAATAGAAGGTAAGAGGGAACTGCAGCAATGCCCCAGACAATTGCAGAGAAAATCGCCACTGGAATCGTGAGTAAGTGTTGGACTAAAGAAAAATTCATCCTTCCGCACCTCACTCAACTATCAGTCCGGCTTCGATGTCCTCTTGTCTAGCAACTCTGACACCCTCTTCAACGTCGATGAAGATGAATAGTGACCATCCGATTAGGATCACGACAACTATGCTAGCCACTGCCATCCTGCTCCCCATCGTTGCTGCACTGATCGCATAGACGATGGGGCCGAAAACCGCTGCTGCCTTGCCTATGAACCCGAAGAAACCGAAGAATTCGGTGGACCTCGAGGAAGGCGTTAGCATCGTAAAGAGGCTTCTGGCTTGGGCACCCGCTGTCCCCATGACGATTCCGACCATCATCCCTAGCATTATCCATTGAAGACTGACACCAAAGTTCAGAGGTTCCCAAACCTTGTCTCTCAACAGGTTTGGCCACCAGTCAGCAAGCTCTCCCTCAATGATTGTCGGGTGTTCTTCACCAACATGCCTACTTCCATCCAAATCCCCTCCCTTGAAAGAGAAAGAGAACCTATGCTCGTCCATCATGGCCACCTCACTGCGGAGAGAAGTAGCTTGACTCACAGACATGGAGTCAATAACCACATCGTCGTCACTCCACCTTTCACTCTCACTCGTATCAGGAACGGTTTCAAACATATACTCGAAGAACGAGTCCCTGAACTTCAGGTCCCCGTCTCCAGCCTTGCTAACCCACCCCTTCACTCCTCTGTCGTACAGGGTTGTTAGTTCATATTCACCAGTCTCGTCATTGAAATCGTACTGGAAGTCATAACGCTCGTGGTCGTCTTCTAGCTCCAGAGGAGCGAATCCAACGGCTAGTATCGCGACGACTGCGTATACTCCGAGAGACCAACCAAGCACTCTCTTCGTTCCAAACCTATTTGCCAACTTGCCACCTATTACCGTCATTGGAACTGCTGTAATATTCACCATTAGCAATAGAACGAAATTCATCGTCGGATTCAGTCGCAGGACAGAGTCACCGAAAGCCGAGGCCATCCCTCCTATGGTGTTGATTCCATCGAAGAAAAGCAGGTATGATGCTAGGTAAATAGCGAGAATCTTGAATTTTCGAATCTCCCCGAAGGTCTTCTTTACTTCCCTAATCCCATCTCTAACAGCTTCCAAAGCAGAACCGTACTCCTTCGGGTTTGGAATCTCAGGCTCTGGTGTATTCCTAAACAATTGCATCCCAAAGCCCAACCACCACATAGCACTAGTGACGAAGATGAAACTCAACACCCATGGGCTCCATGGATCACTGACTCCGAAGAAACCTGTGAGCCCTACCAAGAGATGGACAATCAGGATTAGCGATCCTCCAGCAAAGCCGTAGGCATACCCCCAACTGGAAACGTGATCCATGGAGCCCCTATCCGCAAGATTTGGCATGAATGCATAGTAAATCACATTCCCACCAGCAAATCCTATGTTTCCTATTACTAGGCAGAATGCGAGGAATCTGTAAGCCGACCCGGCTTCTAGGTGAGGTGCTACACCCATCATTGCGGTGAATAGTACGCCGACAACGGTGTACACCCAGAGTATCTTCTTCTTGATGGGCATCCGATCGGCTATTGCCCCAAGCACGGGGCTGACAATAGCCACGAAGAGGCTAGCCGATCCTAGGATTATTGCGTAGAAGGTATCCCCAGTTATCTTCAGGTCCCCTACCTCGGTTCCACCTCCAGTAGACAATTCGAACATGCTGGATAGCAACTGCGGAACCAGTACGGTGAGAACAGTGAGGGCGAATGCCTGGTTTGCCCAGTCGTACCAGTACCAACTCCTCAGTGCCTTGTTTCCCTCACCACTCATTCCTTCTATTGTTCCGAAACCCATTCTACTCCGACCTCGGAGGCGTGATTATGGTTTAGTGTATCCTACAACACCTAGTGTCTTATCGTGAACGGGCAACACGTCAATATCAAGAGCAAAGCGCCAAACGCGTGTCATGGGCAAGTCATGTGGCATCATGGGCGACGGGTCCAAGGCAGTGAAGATCCA
>Ga0208764_10001067_pt1 | contig 17851 bp, 19 predicted proteins | sample ETNtaG_18_FD_185762 | JGI IMG/M metagenome (GOLD analysis project Ga0208764, IMG submission 185762) | Marine microbial and viral communities from oxygen minimum zone, Eastern Pacific Ocean - ETNP201302SV91 (SPAdes) (version 2) | ecosystem: Environmental > Aquatic > Marine > Oceanic ... | reverse complement strand
TTGCCCAAAGCCTAGACAAACTCGAAGAACCTGTTATACGGCAAAAGCTCGCAACAATTTACACAAGAAACAAACTTCTTAAACTAATGAGTGAAAAAATCTCATTCGCAGTAAGGAATGGTCAAACGCCACCAGTGCACCCATCAGTAGTAAAGCTTTTTGTCGCCCAGAACCGAAGACTTGAAGGCGACCTTGCCCAAGAAATTCTTGGTGCCGCAGGAGTAGCAGCCACACATAAGGCAAGCGAATGGGCAATGGAAGTCCTACATTCAAGGTATCCAATATCTATAGGTGGTGGGACAGATGAAGTCCACCACAACAACCTTGGAGAACAGGCATTAGGTTTACCAAGAGATATCCGTGTTGATAGGGGAATTCCATGGAAGGACATACCAAAAGGTTGATAAGTGAGAATTTGTATGCGCACATCCATTTCGAACGGATACCAGTGCTCGAAGGGAAAGAACAACGCCCTGAAATTATCGCTATAGATGCGATAAGTGACCAGATACCGCTTATGAAGCTACGTGGAATTACCGATTTCACTCCTGCTTTTTCTGGTATCACCTGGACAACATCCCCTGAAATCATTGGAGACCTAGGATTTACAGTAAAAAAAATTTATGCTTGGGCTGATAACTCGCTATCTGCCAAAGGCACGTATCGGGGTGTTAAACAGATCTCACTCGTTTGCCGTAAAGAGACTTTGGATCAAGAATCTTTCTATAATTCCTACCGGGCGCATGCCGAAATCGCCCGAAACCATCATGGAATGCAAAATTACGCACAGAATATTGACCTTGAACCCATATACGGTTCACACCCAGACGGCGTTGAGATAGATGGGATAAGCGAACTTTGGTTTGCAAGCGAAAGAAATTGGGAGCATCAGTTTTACCTCCACTCAAATAGTGCTGAGATTGTTAGGAAAGACACAGAAACCTTTATTGATTTTCGTAAAACAGAATCAATTATGGTTTCCGAAACCAGATTTAGGAGCAACACAAATGGCTAACCCTGTACGAATCGAACCGAACCTAGACCCCAAGACTTTAGAAACAATGATGAGCCGTCTTAAGAGTACGAAATGGCCTGATGTAATTGGTGAAGACAGTTGGGAGTACGGAGTTCCTAGATATTGGATGGAAGATATGGTCAATTACTGGATTTCTGACTGGGACTGGAATTCTGTGTTCTCTGAAATGAACCAATGGGATCACTATTTAGCAAACGTAGACGGAATCCCCATTCATTACCTCCACGCACCTGGCAAAGGACCAAACCCGAAGCCACTTATCCTTACACATGGATGGCCGTGGACCTTCTGGGACTTCAAAGACACGATTGAGCCTCTCAGTGACCCCGAGAAATACGGAGGAAATCCTGAAGACAGTTTTGACGTCTATGTCCCTTCTTTACCCGGGTTCATTTTCTCTAAACCTCTCCCTGAAGCAGGAATTGATGTGAAGAGAGTAGCTGGGCTTTGGAAGACGCTAATGACCGAAATACTGGGATATAAGCGATTCTGCGCCCATGGAGGAGATTGGGGTGCTCTCGTGACCGCTCATCTATCCCATGAGCACTCGCAGTCGCTTATAGGAGCACATATGAGCCTGAGTGTCATTCCTGGAGTAAATAGAAGGACCCTTCCAGATGAAGCATGGGGTGAGGACGAAGAATGGAAGATCAAACGAAACAAGGAAGTGGAGAACACAATTCGTTCCCACGTCACAACACACTTATTGGATCCACAGACCTTGGCCTATGGTTTAACAGATTCCCCAGTTGCTACCGCGTCTTGGATCTGGGAAAGACGACGGAATTGGAGTGATAACTCAGGAGATGTTGAAGAATCATTTTCCCGCGAGCATTTATGCACCACCGCATCCTTGTACTGGTGTACCGGCTCAATAGGTTCATCTCTACGGATCTATCATGAGCATTTCAAAAAACCATGGCCATTAGCTCACGATAGGATCCCTCGTTTGGAAGCCCCATCCGCTGTGGCTGTTTTCCCAAAAGATGTGGTCCACCTGCCAAAGTCAACCCTTGAAACCTACTGTGACCTCCGTCAATACACTGTTATGCCCGAAGGTGGTCACTTCGCAGCAGCGGAGAAACCAGAACTAGCTGTAACCGATATTCGCAATTTCTTCCGAGACTTATAACTCGATTACATTTCTCTTAGCTTCGCTGAAGAAGCTTCCAGTAAACCGTCAATACGGATTTTGAAACCTGCCAGTTCGTCACCAATATCTTTATTTCCCATGGCCCCAGCTGTGAAACGGACGCGAACACCTTCAGTAATCGCTGCTAATCGCCAAAATTGGAATGCGATGTAATACGGTAAATCTGAAAGGTCCCTACCAGAAAACTTTTCGTACATAGCAGCTACTTCATCGGGATGGTTATAGCCCTCGGCAAGCGTCGGCGCCTCACTCATAAGTGCTTTTGCGCTGCCCATCTCTCCCCACCACATCAACATGCCTCCCAGGTCGGCGAGTACATCGCCAAGCGTACATAACTCCCAATCAAGGACTGCAGCAACTTTATTATCTAAGCCGATCATGCAGTTGTCTAAACGGTAATCACCATGGGCGATTCCATACCCAATTTGAGTTGGTATTTGACCTTCAAGATGCTTATGTAATTCGTTAAATAAAGGAAGGGAGCGGTCAGAACCCTCATCTACCTGCCGCTTCCACCTCCGTAGTTGGCGAGCAATATAGTCTTCTCGTTTGCCAAGATCGCCAAGCCCTACCTCTTCTGGGTCGACTCTATGAAGAGTAGCTAGAACCTCAACGAGTGATTCACTCTGATTTTTCCGTTCTTCTGGAGAAAATTGTTGAGCATCTGCCAAGTCTTTGATGATATTTCCCTGAACGAAATCCATAACAAAGAAAGAGGCACCAGTTAACGCTTCATCTTCACACATCCCAATAACTCCCGGTACGGGTACGTTGCTCTTGCCAAGAGCCGAGATAATTTTGTGTTCTCTACTCATGTCATGGGCTGAAGCAAGTACATGGCCAGTGGGTGGGCGTCGAAGAATCCATTTAGTGCTACTTTCATCTTCAAGAACGTACGTCAGATTTGAACGCCCATGAGTAACAATTTCAAAACTTAATTCACCTGTGACATTAGTTCGGTCAGCAAGCCAGTTGGACACATTCGCTTCATTAATCCCCGCGTTTTTTCCTTTTCCCATTGCTGCAGCGTAGATCGGATTTACTATGATAGGAAAATTCCATAAGATGAATAACTTAAAAAATAAAGGATTTGATACTGTCTTAGAACAATGTTTCTTTTGAGATAGCCTTCTACCATTAAGATCAGGAGTTGATTCATATGAGTACTGTTACTTCGTACTGTTTCTTCGCACTATTTGCTTATGCTATTGGGTCTATTCCTGTCGCTTACCTCATAGGTCGAAAGATTCAAAACATTGATGTCCGTGAAGTTGGGGAAGGTAATGTTGGGGCGAGAAATGTTTTTTGGTCAATGATCTTGTCTATAACGGGGCAGGAAATTCAATGGAAAAGTCGTGGCTACACCACTAAACATCAACAAAGGAATAATCTCAGCGAAGAGAATTAAGGAAAGGCACTTCTCATGGAGAAGGTGAATGTTCCTGAGGTAGTGACATTAATTACGTATTAAGGAGAAGTAATGTGGGGGAGTGATCCGACCAGAGTTTCCTCCACCCCCGCTTCTTGACCAGGGATGGTATGCGGACCCTACAGGGAGGTATGAAGCAAGATTTTGGGATGGGAAAAAATGGACTGGCCATATTTCCCACTATGGGGCGACAGGAACGGACCCTATTGTTCGGGCACGATTTGACCGTCTATGGATCCGTTTCCTAGGGCGTCTCGCGCTTTGGGCTTCAATCGGGTTAATCCTCTTTTTCTTAATAAGAGCTTTTTGGCCAGATGACATCAACGGTGACTCATTAAACAATGGATCAGAGTTAGAATTCACTACGGTTCAAGTATGGGCGGAATCAACTACTTTAGGGTCTGACAATCTTAGTGTTGGAGTGAAAGCGAAATGACAAGGACAATTTTAAGAAATATTGGAGTCTTTGTTTTCGGGGCTATAACTGCGTTTGTTGGATTATTGGCTTGGGGAGATAATGGCGGAACAGATATAGACATTTCTGCTTTTGAAGAAAGTTCAAATAATTCGCAAGCAGAACCTACTCCAATTCCTCTGACACCAGTCGCTCCAGAATCAATTGCGCAAAATGCGCCAATAGTTGCGTTTGCAAATTATTCAGAAAACGGCGTAGCGCTAACTGGCGCTGTCAATGCTCAAGCGCTCGCTGATGCATTGATTGTCGCTTCAAATCAACTTGTTCCGGATGGGGCCGTGAGCGCAGAGTTTGAAATTTTGACGGGAGTTGATTTGTCGATAGTAAATCTAGAAATTTCAGGTCAGATACAAGATGAAATTGAGAGAACTCGCGTGCTGGCGAAATTTGAAGCCTTGGGAGTAAATGTAATAGACCAACTCATTATTAAAGGCTCTCAAAGAACAGTATTTGAAGTTATGCGAGACACTCCTGAATTAAGTCAGGTTTACGATTTTTTCACAGCTGCCGGCATTGAAGAACAAGTAGGTGAAGAAATAGGATCTATTACGGTTTTTGCCCCTACAAACTCAGCGATAGAAGCATTAGATATAGCTGCACTTCAAGAATTCGCTCAATTGGTGCAACTAAACGATATTCTTCAATTCCATATCGCTTCAGAAATGTTGCTCTCTGACAGTTTCTTGGATGGGGTAACGTTGACAACTCTAAAAGGGGAAACACTAACGATTTCGGAAATGAACGAAACGGAATACGTTATAGAAGGAGCATCCATTCTGAATACAGATATTGAGGCAGTGGGTGGAGTGATCCATGTCATTGACACTGTCTTGATTCCTGGAACCATAAAAACTGAGATTGCTTTAAATCAGATAGTAGGATCTGACCCAGTCCTTTTTGCAGTTGGCAGTCCGTTCATAGCTGAAAGCTCAAAATCAGTTTTAGAACGTATTGCTGAAATATTGATAGAGAACCCTGAAGGCAATCTTGAAGTTGAAGGGCATTCCGATACAGATGGTCCTGAAGATATAAATCTAGACCTAAGTAAGAGTAGGGCAGAGGCGGTTATGGAGTTCTTAATATCAAAGGGGGTAGACCCTAGTCGGATTAGTGCAGTTGGTTATGGAGAAACTCGACTAAAGGTAGACCCTGAAATCACTGCGCAGGACAGAGCCGACAACCGGAGAATTGAATTCAGGGTGGTGTTTGGGCCTGAATAAATTTCTGACCTATTAAGAAGTTAGAGAGAACACGTAACACCTGTGCCTCCGAGGCCACAGTAGCCATGAGGGTTTTTCCCAAGATATTGTTGGTGATAATTTTCAGCAAAGTAAAAAATAGGTGCCTGTATAATTTCGGTAGTGATTTCTCCATACCCCTTCGCACTGAGCTCTGATTGAAAGGCCCTTTTTGATTCTTGAGCACTTTCAATTTGCTGATTGTCGAAACAATAGATTCCACTTCGATATTGTGTTCCAATATCGTTTCCCTGCCGCATTCCTTGGGTAGGGTCGTGATTCTCCCAGAAGACTTTTAACAGTTGATTGTAAGGAACCTTTGCGGGGTTAAATATTATTCTGACGACTTCGTTATGGCCTGTCATTCCAGAACAGACTTCTTCGTAGAGGGGATTCGGCGTGTATCCTCCGGCATATCCAACAGATGTGGTTGCGATGCCAGTAATTTCCCAGAATTTGCGCTCAGCCCCCCAGAAGCACCCCATTCCGAACATTGCTACGTTTAGCTTTCCTTCCGCTTCAGCAGTTTGGGATGTTTCTAGGACAAAGTGTTCATCGGAAATAGATATAGGGGTAGTTCTTCCTGGCAAAGCCGACTTTTGGTCGGGCATCTGAGGAAGAAAAGGATCTCTAAGTCTCATTCGTTACCTCTCTCGAATTACCTTGTTGCCATAACTCCATTATCTAGAACAACTCTATCCCCTGCAAACGTTCTAAATTTGAACGTTCCTTCATCGTCCCATACATGGATTTCAAGGGTCTCACCCGGTATTACCGGTGAGCTAAACCGACCATCCATACTCTTAAATGCATGGGGGTCACCATCACAGATGAGATGGACTAACCCTCTGCCGGTAAAACCGTATGTGCAGAGTCCGTGGAGAATTGGTTTAGGGAAACCACCTAAAGCAGCGAATGAGGGGTCAGAGTGCAACGGGTTTCGGTCTCCATTGAGGCGGTAAAGAAGTGCTTGGTCGGTTCTGGTCTCATAGGATGCAACAGAATCTGGGTCCCTATCGGGGAACTCAACCTTGTCTACTGGTCCTCGTTCACCTCCCCAGCCTCCTTCATCTCTGAAAAACAGTTTGCTTATGTTTGTAAATAAAGGCTGATTATCTTCGGTGTCAGTCGCAGTCGTCTCAAGTATTACTAAAGCAGCCTTTCCTTTATCGTAGATATTGGAAATCTTGCTAGTGGATAAAATCCTAGCGCTTGTTGGAAGAGGTTTATGAAGAATAATCCCTTGTTCCCCATGGACCATTTTTGAGTAGTTCACCTCACCTAATTCACTTAGAGGGCCACGCCCACCTGTGCCACCTAGAACTACGCACATCGTAGGTAGCGACTTCTGTTCAACGTCTTTTGTATTCTCCGTAGTGAATTCTAATTCAAAGCCTGTGGGGTCAGTCACACCAGCGCCAACCCCGAGACTATATAGAAGACAGTCTTTGGAATCCCATGAACTTTCAAACGGTTCGCTCTCAACACCTATTGCATCCAAGTTAATAGCCATTTTTCCTCCTCTAGCCAAATTCATATTACTTCAAGTGGTTAAATAGTTCATCTCTAACGGGAGAACCATTCGGGTAAAGCTTGCAAGTAATTAATGCTGTGATCCTTTTCTTTTGAAAGAATTAAGTCAGCGAATTCAATAGATGGGCCAATATGGTTGTGGAGATTAGGGCTATTTATGGTCTCCCAAATAGTTGAGGCTAGCTCAGTAGCTTGTTCTTCGGTTAATTCTTTGAATTGCGTAAAAAACGATTCATCATCAGAACTAGCTTTCTCGCAGTACGTCAAAAATCTGTCTGTGTACCATTGTTTAATGGTTTCTTCTCTGGCATCGAGATAGATAGAAAAATCTACGTAATCCCTAATCATTTTTTGATGAGATTCGGGAACTATTTCTGGTGAATCTTGAAGGATGTTAACACCTTCGATAATTAAGAATTCAGTTGGGGTTATTGTCTGAGTTTGGTTTGTAATGTCGTAGGTTTGATGGGAGTAGATCGGTATTTCAACCGATGCCGGGGTTTTTGCGGTTTGAAGGAAATGGATTATTGCTGAATAGTTGAAACTCTCTGGGAATCCCTTGCGGTGAAGGGCTTGATTCTCGTTTAGGGTTTCGTTGGAGAAAAGAAAATTGTCTGTTGAAACTATTTCTGTTCTAAAATTGAAAGGAGAATTCTCCAGTATTTCTTTGAGCACTCTGGCAAAGGTTGTTTTCCCTGCAGCCACACTCCCAGCAACTCCTATTATGTAAGGATAGTTATATTCGTTCGTGGAGCCGTCATTAAGTTCTGGCTCTGCCAAGATCCTTTCGCAAATTGGTAAGAAGATTTCGTTAATTTCAACTGCAGGCACACCAAAAATAGCTCCCGATTCTAGCCTGCTTGAATTATTTTCTGATAATTCTTTTACCCAGTCTCCTCTTTTTACTTTGCTGAGCATTCCATAGTTCTTTCGCATAGGTCTAGTTTGGCTCAATTTTTTGAATTTATGTATTTAGTCCCGTCTTCTAGTCCTTATATAAATTAGGAATTTAACTTTCTTAGTTTATTTATTCAAGGAAGATAGATAAGAATGGTTAGATGAAGGCCATTAAAGTTCGAAATAATCAAATAGAAGTCTGTGACGTACCTAATCCAAGCGGAGATGGGATTGTGGTTACAGTTAAATCTGTGGGTATTTGTGGTTCGGACCTGCATCTTATTGATTCGGGGATGATGAATGTCACTCCTGGTCATGAAATCGCAGGAATCGCCCCGAACGGGAAAGAGGTTGCAATAGAACCAATGCTCTCATGCGGGGCATGCCTTGACTGCCTGAGGGGAGAGCAACCCTATTGCGAAGTGGCGCTTCCTAATACGATGGGGATTGGGATAGATGGTGGGATGGCAGAAAAAATAGTTGTGCCAGAACGATTTCTCGTCCCATTGAATTCGAATGTGGAGATAGGTGCAGCTTTTCTAGTTGAGCCTTTAGCTGTTGCAGTGAGGAGCCTCCTTCGCGTCAATGCGAACAAAGCGGAAAGGATTATAGTTGTCGGCGGAGGGACGATTGGATTATGTTGTGTGGCTGTTGCGAAGTACTTCGGAGCAGAAGTGGAACTTGAAGCTCGGCATCCGCAGCAAATTGAAGCAGGGTCTCAGTTAGGTGCTGTAAAGAGCAAGGGGAAACCGGCAAGCATCGTTGTTGAAGCGGCTGGAACTAGCAGTGCTTTGGTACAGGCAGTGAGTTTATGTGAGAAAGGTGGTTCGGTAGCGATCCCAGCTACTTATTGGAATCCCATTCAGTTGCCTGGAATGGAAATGGGGATGCGAGAAGTCTCCCTTGTCCCGTCCATAACATATGGCTATACAAAAGGTAGTCGCGACTTTGAAATAGCAGCGAAAATTCTAGCTAAAACACCTGAGTTCTCAAGAGCTTTGATCACTCACCGATTCCCACTTGATGCTGCTGCTGAAGCTTTTGCTGTTGCGAGAACAAGAAGTGAGGGCGCTATAAAGGTTGCTTTGGATGTCTAGAAGTAAGATTTTCTGTCCATCGTTATTTCAGATAGTGGCATCATAACTATTCATAAAGAAGATCATGACAAAAATATAAAAGCAGCATAGATTGAGCATGTGAGTAGAGGCACTCAAAAGGACAGTTGATGACAGCAATTGAAGTCCAGGCACCGCAGAGCACCAGACCTTGGTGGATGGAGAATGCTGGGTGTCAAGGAAAATCCCAACTGTTCTTTCCTCCGCCTGGAGAACGACCTGCTGCGCGTGAACGAAGAGAGAATAGAGCCCGCAAAGTTTGCTTTGAATGTGATGTCCTTGCTGATTGTCAAACTTACGCAAGGCACCAGAGAGAACTTGGGTTTTGGGGTGGAGAGTCAGAAATTGAACGTGCCGAAGCTGGATTTGCTCCAACTACTCCTGTCATTGGATTGCGGCGGCACCGAACAGCAACAAATTGATCCAACTAGAAAAACTCTCATAATAGATCAGCGAGGTAAAACACTATTACAGTGTTACCGCTGGAGTAATGATGCTGAAATTGCCAACAGAGATTTTAATTAACTCAGGTAACGGAGTTAGGATTTGTGCCCATGACCATGGTGGGACTGGGCCGGATGTTCTTTTCTGCCATGCAACAGGTTTCCACGGCAGGTACTGGGACCCTATTTGTTCAAGGATGACGGAAAACTTTCGCTGTGTAGCTATAGACCTTCGCGGACATGGAAACAGTTTTGTCCCAGAAAAAATTACTATGGACTGGAAGGGGATGGCAGAAGATGTCCTAGCCACGATTAATTATCTCAGCCTTACATCTCCATTCGCAGTTGGCCACAGTATGGGTGGCAGCAGTATTTTATTGGCTGAGCAAATGCAACCTGAGACATTTAGGGCTGCTTGGCTATTTGAACCAATTGTTATAGGGGGTGAAGCTATCACTCCTGAGATGTCTAAAGGTGGAAGTCTTGCTGTATCAGCAAGGAAACGCAAAGAAATTTTTAACTCTCGAGAAGAAGCTTTTGAGCGTTATGCGTCGAGGCCACCTTTCTCAACTGTTGATGAAGAATCTCTATGGGCATATGTAAATTATGGATTTCGTGATCACGATGATGGAGTCATTCTTAAATGTCGCGGTGAAATGGAAGCACGAGTATTTGAAAATTCGATAACTACAATTTCTGATGCGTTAGAGCTTGTAGATATGCCTGTGACCGTGGCAGCAAGTGGTGATCAGGAAGGCCCAGCAATTATCGCCCCGCAAGTTGTCAGTCAACTCCCAAAAGGAAATTTGGAACTATATTCTGACCTTACACATTTTGCTCCTATGGAAGACCCAAGCCGAATCGCTGAGGGGATTATGAGGACATTAAACAAAGTTCTATGAGCAAAATGGGGTATTGTCAGAGATGTGGATGCGCGTAACTGGCTGGGTCTAGAACCTTCTCATAACCCACACCGATGGCATTTGCCGGTGTCTAAAGGTATATCGACAGGTCATAGAGCAATGTTTGGAGGGAGTGGATTAGGTGCCGCTATTGCTGCGATGGAGGGGACGAGCGGAAGACCTGTAGTTTGGGCCACAGCCCAGTATCTTCTCTTTGCAAAAGTAGGAACGGTGGTTGATTTTGATGTGACACTAGCAGTTCATGGAAAGAAAACAACTCAAGCTAGAGCCGTAGGGCATGTTGGTGGAACGGAAATTATCACCGTTAATGCGGCATTAGGTTCCCGTAGTTATCCAGATGATAAGTCATATGGGTTACCACCGGAAGTTAGGGAACCTGAGTCCTGTCCAGTTAGAGAGCGTTTCTCTGAAGTCACAGATTCTTTAGACTCCAGAATAGAGCAGAGATGGGCCATCCCAGCTGGAGCTGTTGACCCGGCAGAGATAGAACCTGGGAGAATTGCGGTCTGGAGTAGGATGCCTGAACTTCTTGAACCTTCGGCTGCTTCTTTTGCCGTTCTAGGAGATTACGTCCCTATGGGGATTAGCTTTACACAAGGAGGAAGAGCTGGTTCAACAAGTTTAGATAACACCATACGAGTCATAGATATTGCTCCTAGTGATTGGTATTTACTTGATATACGGGTTGATGCTATTTCAAATGGATTCGGACATGGAATAATTCACATCTGGTCGCAAGAGGGGAATTTATGCGCCATAGGGAGCCAATCCTGCATTGTAAGAAATCGAGAACCTGGGACACACTCGCCCCCTCAGCGTCTAGTCGAAGCTCCAGAAGGGTCGCCTACTAGTCAGTAGATTTAAGTGTGGCTAGCGTTATATAGTTTCTCGGTACATTGAAGGGTTCCGTTTCCCTTTCGGTTGTTTCCCGCGTTCATCGCGGATGTCATAGTGCACTGCAACTTCTGCAGTTGTGAGGACCTGCCCATTTCTCTCATACCTGTTTGGGTCTAATGCTAATGCACCAATAACACGTCCTGTGTAGAGAGGTGTCTCTGAGTTCTCTTCATCAAGCTCAATATCGCCTTTTTCGATGCTTTCTAAAATAAATTCTGTTAAAACTTGACTCGGCCAGAGTCCGATAACGCATAACCCGTCTTCTTTCCCTTCAACTGCAAAATCTCTTGTTAATCTATCAGTTCCCATTTTTGCAATTCCGTAGCTTGCGCTTAATGCGTACCGTTCTGACCCGCTTGAGGAAATATTTACCATAAAGCGAAGAGAATTATCTTGCTCCATCATTAATCTGACTGCATGAACACTTGCTATATACGCGGAACGTAGTCCGATCCCAACCTGGTCATCCCAAATTTGAATCGGGTGTTCCCAGAATTTACCTCCCCAAACTGGTGGATTTGGGATCTTGAAGGCATTATTCACGTGGATATCAAGACGTCCTTCTGAATCACGTATCTTTTCAAACAAGTTTTGTATCTCAGCGTCTCTCCCAAGGTCGACTTCAATTGGAACCCCTTTCCCGCCTACTTCGTTAACCAAAGCAGCTGTTGAGTCAATAGTCAACGGTCCAGTTCCTGAAGACCGACCAGTTATATAAACAGTCGCCCCTAACTCACCTAAGCCAACAGCTATTCCTCGGCCTATTCCGCGGCTAGAGCCTGTAACTACGGCGACCTTTCCTAAAAGTGGTTTATTGCTCATAAATACTCCATACCTATTTAATTACCCAATACTTCGAAGATCAACTACAAAGACAAGTGTTTCATTACTTCCGATAATTCCACCAGCACCTTGCTCTCCGTATGCTTTATCAGCTGGGATAGTCAACGTTCTTCTTCCACCAACGTGCATCCCTAAACACCCTTCATCCCATCCCTCAATAACCTGTCCGATTCCTACCGTAAAGGTAAAAACTTCATCTCTAGACCAAGAGGAATCAAATTCAACGCCATTGGACCATGATGCTCCTACGTAGTCCACGCTAATTAGTTGGCCCGAAGTGCATTCTCTACCTTCTCCGATAATCTGATCTTCAATTACAAGTTCTTTAGGTGGATCAGTCGAAGGAATTTTGATAACTGGTTTTTCGTATATATCCACGCAAGCTCCTACTTAGAAGTAATTAGATTGTTTTCACGAAGCGAAAGGCTTCCTAACGAGATTGAGCATAATCTATTCAATTATTTGCTTGATGGACCTTCGGTCCATTCTCCCCATGAGTATGCCCTTGGGCTAAAGGTTGTTCGCAATTTGTCCTTATGCGACGGCCAAGTAGGTAGTCCCCAATAACAGAATTCATATACTGCAATATCCAACCAGTAGCAATAGCTGCGATTATTGTACCCACGCCAAAAGCTCCTCCAAGAGATATTCCGACTGCAAGAACAGTTAATTCCCAAAGAAGGCGAACTAGTTGTGGATGCCAGCCATTAATATCTGAGACTCGATGGCATATGGATTCGTATGCCCCCATTCCTATACCAGCGCTAGCTCCTATGCCTACCCCAGTTGCTATAACAACGAGTCCAATAAGAAAGTAAAGAAATTGGGCACTTAGGTTATGTGGCTCTGGAATGACTGAGAAGGAGAATGTAAATGTTGTGGAAACTGAAAGTGGAACAATCACAGTCCCCATACCTATCTGTGCTCGCGTTACAGCCATAATGACAAAGAGAACACCGAGAAACCCAAATGATGCGCCAGCAATTGAAATCCCAGTTTGTTCTCTAATCCCAGTGAGAAGGACATCGGTAGTCGTGGCCCCTAACTCGGCCAAGATTACCATCGTTGCTCCGATAGAAATCATAATCCCACCGATGGCATTTAAGAGGATACGCGCACTGGCAGTTGGTACATCAAATTTTCGTATGGCATTGAAATTAATACGCCTTCCCAAACCGAAGTTAAGAATGTTGTAGTAGCTCTTAGCGAAAAAGCGATGCAAAATAGGGATTACAGAACCCATGTACAGGTGAATTTTAACGACTCTGTACTTGTTCACTAGAATTGTTGACAGTTTTTCCATCAAATGATTATGGCTTTAAGTATCAAACGAAGCGAATGATTTTCTTGTTGCCAATTATGCACTACCCAGCTCGGGTAAGTGCTTCTTCAAGAATATTTCTAGCAATACTTGGACACTCTGCTAGAAGGGTGTTGAATTCGCTTCGGGACATAGCGAGGATAGTAGAATCATACGCTGCTCGAACAGTAGCGTCACGTGGTTCGTTCAGAATCACGGCTCTTTCTCCGACAACTGCTCCAGGCGCAACAGAAGCGATTAATTCGCCATTCTTCTCCACAACCAACTGACCATGAACTAGAAGCAGAACTTCATTCCCAAACGCCCCTTGGTGCATTAGGACGCTTCCTTTTTTTACATCAATTCTTGTTGTTAATCTGCAGAGCGTAAGGAGCTCTTGGGAAGTAGCTGTAGCAGCGAAAGCGAATTCTGCATACTGATCATGATGGGGTGATTTCTTGCGCATTTTATTTCCTTGATTTTGGGGGATAGATCCATTACCAGATGAACCTCAAAGACTATTTTGCCTTAATTTGGAACCCGTTACTCTTCAAACAGCCGTGTCTTTTGTCACTGTGGTCGATGTCACAGGGACTCGCTTTCAAGCGATGGCAATAATGTTGCCATTCACTATGTAGAAACGCCTAAGGTAGAAATATGGCTGAAGACGTAATGAGTTTTTTGAATGGAGAGGACCTTCCAACGTTTGATGCTTGGATGGACGCAGCTAAATCAGTTGTTACTGAGGATCTATTCGAAGAGTTGCTTTATACAGATATAGGTTCTGGAATTCGCACAGAACCCATTTATATTCATCAAGGCAATCCTGTGAATCCGGTTTATCCAACGTTGGGAACAAGCAGGCGAGCATCTAATATAGCGGGCCAATTATTCGGGTGGGATATCCGACAACGTTATTGGGTAAATTCACCGGAAGAAACGAATGCAGCAATTCTAAATGACTTGCAGAAAGGAACTAGTAGCATTGAATTGGTTCTTTCGGAAGTTGATTCAAGTGTATTTGAGAGGCTCTTAGACGGTGTCCTCCTAAATATCGCCGGTGTAGCTCCAACAAATTTATTTGACAGTTTGGGCAATGCTGAGAGCTTCCTTGAATTTATTGATTCAAAGGGCAAAGCTGCCGAAGAGTTTGTCTTTGATCTAAGCATTGACCCGGTAGGTGAATTATTTAGAAATTCTCAAGATCTAGCTAGCACTCAAAGTGCGTTAGATGCTAGTGGAAGCATTGCACTAAGAATCCAGCAAGAGTTTAAGAAGGCAATTACCTTTCGAGTGGATGGCTTGGCTTACGCTGAAGCTGGCGCAGACCCAATAACAGAATTAGCCGGTATCTCCTCTTCTATAATTGCTTATCTCCAAAGCATGGATAGGGCAGGTGTCTCCCTCGATGAAGCTTTTAGCCAAATTCGCGTTGTGACTTCTGTAGGGACAGACCAATTTTTTGATATTGCAAAACTTCGGGCATTGCGAATTCTCATAAGTCGGATAGGTCAGGCTTGTGGAGTAGATCACGTTCACTTGAAGACTCAAGCTTCACTTCCACAATTCCTCATTTCTAAAACTGATCCTTGGATAAACTTGCTTCGCACAACTGTTGGCTGTTTTTCTGCAGCAACTGGAGGGGCTGATACGATCTCTCTTCCTCCCTTTGATAGCGCTTTCGGCATTCCCGACGATTTTGGGATGAGGCTCGCCCGTAATACACAACTTGTTCTGATGGAGGAGTCCAATATTCATAAAGTGATTGATCCTGCCGGGGGCTCATGGTATGTCGAATCGTTAACTGATCAAATTGCTCAACTGGCCTGGGAAAGGTTTCAGTTAATTGAAAAAAATGGCGGCATAACTCAAGAGATCATTTCGGGTTCTTTCCAAAAGTCAATTTCAGATAATCGTGATCAATACAAAGAACAAATCAGAACTAAAGAACGGACTCTTATAGGAGTTAATGATTTTCGTGAATCAGAGAAAACAAATTTACTAAGACGCCCTTATCCGGAACCATTGAAGATGGGTACTGAGACAAAATCACAAACAGGACCCGATTTTCGAATTTCTGACTTATCTTCTGAAGCAGAAGGGGATAGTGATGATTCCTGATTTCGGTTCCATACCCCTTCAGCCCGAAAAAAATATCAATAACATGAATAAGGAAAGTTGGTTTTCCGATTTCAGTAAATTTTCAACTATAACTAATGACGAAAGTGACTGGATTACTCCCGAGGGGATACCAGTGCATCCAATTTATGGTCCAGAAGACGTAACGAACCTTGATTTCCTAGATACATACTCTGGGTTCCCTCCGTATCTACGAGGCCCGTATCCAACGATGTATGTCAATCAGCCATGGACGATAAGGCAATACGCTGGTTTCTCTACAGCAGCAGAGTCGAATGCCTTTTATCGAAGGAACCTTGCTGCAGGACAAAAGGGTCTTTCAGTGGCGTTTGATTTACCTACGCATAGAGGGTACGACTCAGACAACCCAAGGGTATCTGGTGATGTGGGGATGGCTGGAGTGGCTATTGATTCAATAATTGATATGCGTCAATTGTTTGATGGGATACCTCTAGACAAAATGAGTGTTTCGATGACAATGAACGGTGCTGTGTTACCGATACTCGCCCTCTATGTGCTTGCCGCGGAAGAACAGGGAGTGACTCCAAAACAACTAACTGGAACAATCCAGAATGATATCTTAAAAGAATTTATGGTGAGGAACACTTTTATTTACCCACCTAAGCCGTCAATGAGAATAATTTCTGACATCATCTCATTCACTTCGAAGGAAATGCCGAGATTCAACTCGATCTCAATCTCTGGTTATCACATGCAAGAAGCGGGAGCCACTCTTGATCTTGAGATGGCCTACACCCTTGCAGATGGAATTGAATATATTCGTGCTGGGCTGGACACAGGATTGGATATTGACCAATTTGCTCCCCGGCTTAGTTTTTTTTGGTGTATTGGAATGAATTTTTTCATGGAAGTTGCGAAATTAAGAGCAGCACGGTTGCTATGGGCAAAATTAGTTCGGCAATTCAATCCTCAAAACCCAAAATCCCTATCGTTAAGAACGCATAGTCAGACATCGGGATGGAGTCTTACCGCTCAGGATGTGTACACAAATATCGTGCGGACTTGTGTTGAAGCGATGGCTGCGACACAAGGGCATACACAATCGCTTCATACGAATTCGTTTGATGAAGCATTGGCATTGCCATCAGATTTTAGTGCTCGTATCGCACGAAACACCCAACTTTTCCTACAGCACGAATCTGGAACATGCCGTGTTGTAGACCCATGGGGTGGCTCATACTACGTTGAACGCTTAACGCATGATCTGGCGCGGCGATCCTGGGAACACATTACTGAAATTGAAGAAGCAGGAGGGATGGCGAAAGCTATTGAATTGGGAATTCCAAAACTTCGAATTGAAGAAGCAGCAGCGAGGACCCAAGCTAGAATTGATTCAGGAACACAGCCTGTTATTGGCGTAAATAAGTTTCGTTTAGACCAAGAAGAAGAGGTGGATATTCTTCAAGTTGATAATCATGAGGTGCAAGCAGCTCAAATCCGACAACTAGTAGACTTGCGACAAAATCGAGATCAAGAATCATGCGACGCTGCTCTTGAGCGTTTAACTAATGGGGCTGCGGGAAATGGAAACCTTCTTGAATTATCTATTGATGCAGCGAGAGAATGTGCAACCGTCGGAGAGATCAGTGACGCGCTAGAAAGGGTGTATGGTCGTCATAGGTCGCAAATACAAATTATTTCAGGAGTGTATAAAAGCGAAGTGGGAGAAGAAAACGATCAAATCGAATCAGTTCGTGTAGAAGCTGAAAGGTTCGAGAAAGAACATGGGCGCCGTCCAAGGATACTTGTAGCGAAAGTAGGGCAGGATGGGCATGATAGAGGTCAAAAAGTCATTGCTACTGCATTTGCAGATCTTGGTTTTGACGTTGATATAGGACCGTTGTTTCAAACTCCAGAGGAAGCTGCCAAGCAAGCCGTTGAAGCTGATGTTCATGTAGTAGGGGTGTCGTCTTTAGCGGCCGGACATCTGGCTCTTGTCCCACAACTTAAAATGGCTCTCGCAGAATTGGGAAGAGAGGATATTCTAATAGTTGTGGGCGGGGTTGTGCCTCCTCAAGATTTTGAAGCATTATACGATGCGGGCGCGTCAGCGATATATCCACCCGGTACTGTGATATCTGATGCTGCCCTAGAGCTTCTCAATAAGATCGGTTGATTATTATGGAGACTTCTGAAATGGAACTGGTTACTGCCGGTGTCCTTTCAGGTGATAGGACATGGCTGGCTAAAGCGATCACGCTCGTTGAGAGTTCAACTCCTGATGACAGAGATAAGGCGAGTGGGTTGTTAGAAAGTATTGCTCCGCATGCAGGTGGGTCTCGTCGTATAGGCATTACTGGTTCCCCTGGTGTGGGGAAAAGTACATTCGTTGATGAATTGGGTACGTATCTGACTGAGTTGGGTCACAAAGTCGCTGTCCTTGCTGTTGACCCTTCTAGTTCTATCTCT